>ENA-OPBF01001786-OPBF01001786.1-human-gut-metagenome-genome-assembly--contig:-NODE-1786-length-13398-cov-1.907142_pt1 | contig 13398 bp, 11 predicted proteins | sample MGYA00241067_ERZ501450 | MGnify/ENA primary metagenome ERZ501450 (study PRJEB25962, sample SAMEA2042516) | human gut metagenome | biome: human gut; feature: human-associated habitat; material: faeces... | reverse complement strand
AACCTATGATTTTATCATCAATCTGAGAGGTTTACACAGAATAATTTACACTACCGCTTAACCCAGAAATCTGCTGTTAAGCCGCATCAATTATCATAGAAGATCTGAATTTACAGAAAAAAATTCACACCGTCCACGAAGCATTTATATCAAAATTCCATTGCAGTGATCCACTTCATGCTGCACGATCTGTGCCGTCCATCCAGACAATTTCTGACGCTGTTTTTTCCATGAAAAATTCTGATATTCTACTTCAATATTTTCATATCTTGTTGTTTTACGAATACCGCTTAACGATAAACAACCTTCCTCCGTTTCATATGCTCCACTTTTTGAAACAATAATCGGATTAAACATAACTACATCGAAAATTCCCATATTTACAATAATGATATTCTTCTTTACTCCAATCATATTTGCTGCCATTCCAACGCAGCCTTCCCGATGTGCCTTCAATGTATCCTGCAGGTCTTTTCCAACCTGCAAATCTGCCTTGGTTGCCGGTGCTGATTTCTGTGCTAAATACAACGGATCATGCATAATTTGTTGTACCATAATTCTTTGCTCTCTTTCTGTTATTTTTTGACTTTTTGACAAGCTTCTAAAATAGTATACTATACCAAGTTTTTAGTAAATACTACAATACATTTTCGATATTATTTTGTATTGTAGTATCCCGCAACTTTGCTATCTAGTCTAAGTTATCCAGCCCATCTCTGTATACACGATTCATTATGGTCTGAGCATGCTCCATCTCTTTTTTCTGAATGATTGCATTTCGATCACTCAATATAGCTAACATTTCATCTACCACATCCTCCGGTCGCGGATCTGAAATACGATACAAATATCCAAGCATTCGCATCGCTGTGTAATCTGTATTCATCTGTTTGTATGCAATTTCTCTACAAAAATCATCTGGATAGCCTTTTCTCTGTAAGACACGATATAATTCATCTGTTCGTTTTTCTGACATGTTTATCTCCATTTATTACTCAGTTATGTATTTATATATTTCCGCTATTTAAATTTTTAGTGAATCATTTTTCACTTTATTTACCATAATATACTATTCCACATACCATTTTTGCTGCATCTTATAAAGTTGATAGTATTCACCTTTCTTTGCCAGTAATTCATTGTGATTGCCAATCTCCACAACTTTTCCACTTTTCATCACAATGATCTTGTCAACTTCCCGACAAATTCCAATTCTATGTGAAACAATAATAGCTGTTTTTTCCTTTGCAATCTTCAAAAACATCTTCAATATCGTTGTTTCCATAATTGGATCTAAGGCAGCAGTTGGCTCATCTAGAACAATCATACTGCTGTTTTTGAACATACCGCGTGCAATCGCAAGTTTCTGCCATTGACCGATAGAAAGATCTCTACCCTCAAACTCACTGCCCAATAACATGTCGAGCGCTTCCTTGCTTGAAAACTCCGGTAAATCCATCTGTTTTAAAAGTTCCTGTATTTTATCGGTATCATCCAAATGTTTCCAGTCGCTGATAGCGATATTTTCTCTCAACGTCATTTCATATTTCACAAAATCCTGACTTACAATAGAGACATTTCGATAAAATCCTACCGGTTCAAAATTGTTAATATTTTGTACGCCATATAATATCTCGCCCTTTTGTGTTTTATATAAACCAGTCAGTAGTTTTACCAGCGTCGTTTTACCGCTTCCATTATTTCCTACTATAGCAATAGATTCATTCTTTTTTATATCAAGTGAGATATTGGAAATTGCCAGGTAATCTGTGTTCGGATAAGAAAAACTTATATTTTTAACATTTATCTTATCAAAATTGGAATCAAATTTTTCTCTTCCACGCACATCTTCATCAATATCAATAAAGTCATAATAATCTCTTACAAATGCCGCACATTCCGGAAGCCGCCCAAGACTGATCAGAAAATACTTTGCTGCCAACTGAAAAGATGAGAATGCCATAAGAGAAGCAGCCAGCATACCGAAATCTAACTTATGATTCAACAAAAGTAAAATTGCAATGATGATACTGAGCATATAACCGCATTTGCATAAAATCTCACATAATGAAAAGCTGCAAATATCCCGTTTCTTAAAATCCCATAATTCCTGATTCATTTCATCTCTGGTTTGGTATAATTTTTCTTCAATATAAGATTCAATTCCAAAGATACGAAGTTCCTTTACCACTCTTTTATCTCCAAATAAATGATACAGATAGTTTCGTCTTCGTTCACCTGCTGACTGATACTTTTTTAATTCATAAAATCCCTTTCCGCGAATCAATCGAACGATAAAGTACGGAATCACACTCAGCAATGATACCAACGCCAGAAGTGGACTGAATCTGACTAATATAAATAACGTACTTCCTACTTTCAAAATCTCTGCCAGAATATTGAATATTGACAAGCTTAAATCGGAAAATCTCCCATGTTCAATGCAGTTCTGCGCCCGTTTCAGTCGATTATTAATTTCTACATCCTCATACTGAATCAAGGATAAACGTCCACCTTTTTCCCCCAGTTCTATAGCAAGTTTCATTCCAACCTTGGAATCAATTTTTACCATACAGGCATAAAATACACTGTTTGCCACCTCTGACACAACAAATATACCCCATATGATACCTAAATATATCACGCTTATTTTTAAATCTTTCAAATACACATGATTTAAAAATACGGCTACCAGCCATGTATTGACGGCTACCAGAACCGACTGAAGCATCATACAGACAACCTGCATAATGAGTGACTGCGGTGCAATCCTGCGTATATCTTTTAATGAGCGAAATAACAATTTTATCATTTTTCTATCCCCAATATATGCGCACTTTCAAATTGAACACACATGAAATCTGACACGTGGTTTTGTTCATCGTAATTTGCTATGTTTTTCTCAGAATCATCTACTCTACATTATGCTGTATACCACTCTGCCTGTTTACAAAATAATGTATAATATTCTCCCTGACTTTTCATCAGATCATCATGATTTCCCTGTTCTATAATATTTCCATGTTTCAATACCAGAATATAATCTGCCATCTTAGCACTGATCAGACGATGCGAAATCATCAAACTTCCTCTGGACTTCATGAGCGAATAGAACAACTGATACATTTTATATTCTGAAACAGGATCCATAGAAGCAGTTGGCTCATCCAGAATCGTATATGTTGTATCTGTCAGAAAAAGTCTGCTGACTGCTAATCTTTGCCACTGACCTTTTGACAGATCAATACCGCCTTTTTCCAGTTTACCCAAAGGCTTGTCCAAACCTATATTTTTAACAGCCTTTAGATTCACCAATTCCAGCGCTTCCTCTAATTTATCATCATGTTTCAGTTCACATAAATTTCCAAATGCTATATTCTCCCGAATTGTCAATTCATACTGATAAAAATCTTGAAATACAACTTTTATTAATTTGCCAATTTCCTGACTGCTCAATTCGTTTAAATCATGATCGTCTATCAGGATACGTCCTTTTGTCGGTCGATAAAATCCACATAACAATTTAATAATCGTTGTTTTTCCAGAACCGTTTTCACCTACGATTGCGGTACTTTGCGACAGATCAATTTCAAAATTCGCATCATGCAAAACTTCTTTCTCTGAATTTGGATAGGAAAAGCAGACATCTTCAAACCGAATAAAATGAATCGGAGCTTCAATATGTCCCATTCTTGGTTCCGTATTTTTTAATTCAAAAAAGGAACTTATGTAAGATACCTCTTTGATCTCTTTTGAAAAATCACCAAATGTTTCCAGCAGATTGGTGATGGTATCAACAATGCTTAATGTTGTATTGAACAATGCAATAAACAATCCTACAGAAATATGCCCTGTCATTACACTGTGAATCAATATTCCTGTGCAACCTATATACCACAAAGCAGCAAACAGGCTCTTTTTTAACAAAGCTTTTTCAACCTTCTTTAATGTTGCATCTTTTTCTTTCAACATTTTATTACTTTGTTTTTCCCATAGAGATTTAATATAATCAGTTGCCTGATAAATAATTAATTCTATGAGACTTATTTTGCTTGTAAGGAGTCGCTCATAATAAGCAACTTTTCGTTCATCCATTGTCTGACGTTCGTACAGTTCAAACCATAAACTTCCTGCTTTATAATTTTCATATAGCATTGGAATCAAAAACACTACAAATATAACAATCAGCAGATTCGATGCCTGCCGGAAAACTAATAGTAAACCAGCTAATGAAACTACTATTTTTACGATTTCAACTGTCTTCCAATAAATTATCTTTATCTTTTCTCCCGGATTTTTTGAAATCCTTGAAATGATATCGTAAGTTGCACTTTTTTCATAACAACTATAGTCCAGATTTTTATATTTCTGTATGATATCCCGTTCCAGACCATCTGTCATCCTCATATCAAACCGAATTTCTATGTAATTATCAAAACTTGTCAAAAGCACATCAAAAAACAATGCAGCAACAAACAGACCAAAATCCACATATATTCCAGTTGTAATCCGTTTATGTCGCAACAAAATCAATATATCATCTATGATCTTCTGAAATAGAATCGTATTGATTGACACAAGCACAGCTAACAGAACGGCATTTAGCAATTTTATGCCTCCCAAGATTCGGTTATATTTCCATACCATACCCAGAATATCTTTGATCTGTTTTTTCATAGTTTCGCTTTTCCCCATAATTGCTTCTCGTCGGATAGTATTCCTACTTATCCGAACGTTTTTGTATAACCCATTTCCCTTTCCGATTTTTTCTTCCATCATATATTTACTTTATTAAAGATATTTTACCATACACCAAGTAGAAAATACACTATTAATTACTCTTAATTCTGTTGTATGCTCATCCTCCCTATGCTATAATTTATTAAGAGAATTTCCTTTTAAAAACCAGGAGTGATACTTTCATATACTAATAGTCAAACGCAAAATGGATGGTTATAAAATGAGATGGATATATGAACTTATGTGGTTGTGGCAATCAATTGGTATTATTCTTTTGATTCTTGCTATATTTGAATGCTGTGCTGCTTTGATTTTTAAATCACTAAAAAAACGTTATAATTTACATATGGCTATCTGTATTGCTATTGCTGCTTTTATTATAGCAGCTATTTTTATCTTACGACTTGCAGGAACACCTATGCCACTGTAATCTGGAAGTTTGATACGAATAACATCTTCTTTTCAGAATCATTGTGCTTTACACTTATAGAAGTGAAAGTATTCTCGACTGCACAAAAAAATAGGGCGACAATATACGTGACGTATGATAGTTAAAATAGATGGTAGTTTTTCTACCAGACACTAAGAGGGGGGGGTAAATTTATATGGGAAACAAAGTAACATTTCGAAACGCTGAAAGGAAAGACACTGGACTGATTCTTCAATTTGTGAAAAAGCTTGCAGATTATGAAAATATGTCGGATGAAGTAATTGCTGATGAATCTATCCTTGAAACTGAATCACTATGTTAACAAGCAAAAGCCTTACGGCAGACGATCCTGTTCGTCCATGCCGTAAGGCTTTTCTTATTGTATCGCTTCTATACTGCAGTTTTCTGCTTCTTTCCTTTTTAAATGTACCATTATTTCTTTATACAATGTCGGAACGCCGGCAGCAGAAAAACATCTGCAAAGATCCATGCCAGTACGTTTGACAGGCAAATTCCGATATATCCAAACATCGGCGCCAGCACAATACCTGCAATGGTTCTGGCCGCCATCTCCAGCACACCTGCTGTCATGGCAAAACTGGAAAATCCCATACCCTGAATAGAAAAACGCACGGTATTAACAAGTGTCAGTAAACAAAAACCTAACGTACTTACCAATAAGAATAAAAATGAATATTCTACTACTTTCGCATTTGGTTCACTTAAAAACAGAAGAGTCATCGGCTTTCCAAAGAACAGCACGATTGGAATACAGATCACAGACCATATAAATCCACAGACAGATGCCTTTTTCAACCCATCACTCACACGCTCTTTCTTACCTGCACCAATATTCTGTCCCACATACGGTGCCATAGTCTGTCCGAGAGATTCAATCGGGCAGGTGATCAGATTACTAATCTTCTGCGCTGCAGTCACGCCTGCAACTGCTGTGGCCCCCAGTGCATTTACAGCTGCTGTAATAACCAGAGAACCAATGGCTGTAATAGAATATTGTAATCCCATTGGAACGCCGATACTGCAAAGTTGTTTCATATAATTTCCACGGATTCTCCATTCATCACGCGATCCATGTAAAATTGCAAACTTGTTTTTCATGTAAAACAGGCAGATCAAACCGGAAACGCCCTGTGAAATCACTGTCGCAATCGCAGCACCTGCTACCCCGAGCGGAATTGGGATCATCAAAACAAAATCCAATATAATATTTATCACGGAAGACAAGATCAGAAAAAACAGCGGTGTTTTGGAATCTCCCAGTGCCCGTGCAACCCCCGCCAGGAAATTGTACAGGAACGTACACGGAATTCCAAGGAAAATAATCAGTATGTAAATATAAGCATACTCAAAAATATCCTCCGGTGTTTTCAGTAATACCAGCATATTTCGTGTAAAAATGGCTACAAAAAAAGTAATCACAATGCTGAAAAAAATACACAGCCAGGTACTATTTGCCACATAACGCCTCAGTTCCACTTCCTTATTTGCACCAAACGCCTGTGCGATCGGAATGGAGAATCCATTACAGATGCCGATGCAAAACCAGATGATCATAAAATTTAACGAACCGGTCGCTCCGACTCCGGCCAGAGGCTGCACACCCAGCACTTTTCCTACAATCATCGTATCAACCATACTATACAGCTGCTGAAACAGCATTCCCATACACAGCGGAACTGCAAAATTTATAATATGCCGCAGGGTAGAACCTGAAGTCATGTCTTTTGTCATCTTATACTCCTCCCTCAAATCAACATTTTCAAAAGCAAGCTATATACTATATCAAAACAAACCTTGCATCCATAACAGAACGGACATATAATATAACAAACACGACATTTTAATATTTTTATGGAGTTAATTATGGAAAATACTATAACAATCTCGGTTCAAGACGATTTTTTGGAAAATCGTGCCCACGGTGACACAGCATTTCCGTGCGCTGCTTACTTCACCGATGCCAAAACCCACGATATCCGCTGGCACTGGCACGAAGAATATGAAGTTTCCATTGTACGAAGCGGCTCTTGTCCGCTGTCTGTTGGAACGGATCATCTGGTACTTCATGCAGGAGATGGTATATTTATCAACACCGGAACGCTGCATTCCCAGGAAACCACCAAGGCCACCAGTGATTTTTATAAAGAAGATCTCGTTTTTCACGGACGTCTGATCTATGGTTCTAAGTACACAGTATTCTGGCAGAAATACATGGCTCCTATCGCTACTTCCGGACATTCTCTGCCTTACATTCACCTGCGTACATCCATCCCATGGGAAAAAGAAATTTTAGAACTGATTGCAGATGCCACCACCATTGCCCGTGAAAAACCCTTTGGTTATGAATATGAAATCCGTGAAAAACTGTCCCGCCTGTTCCTGGTTCTCGCCAAAAACCGTACGGAACTGGAATCTGACAATCGGCAGGATAGCTCCCAGGAGATGCAGCACCTAAAAAAAATGATCCGTTATATCCAGAACAACTATATGGAATCCATTTCCTTAAAACAACTGTCTGAGACTGCCAATATCTGTGAACGGGAAGTACAGCGTTCCTTCCACAACATCATCCAACAGTCTCCCATTCAATACCTGATCCATTACCGGATTGAAAAAGCCTGTCATATGCTGGATTCCGGGGAACAAAGTATCATTGATATTAGCAACAGCTGCGGTTTTTCCAGCCCCAGTTATTTCACAAAAACGTTTAAAACCATTGTGGGATGTACCCCCAGAGAGTATCGTAACACTCGTTGAAACAAAACAGGAAGGGACGATTTCTCCCTTCCTGCTCTCATTTCACAATTTTATTCTATTCCGGATGACATCTGCCACATGGCTCGTACCCCTGCTGCTGCAGTTCAGCCGCAGTGCCGATGTAATCCTTCCGGTTATTTATCTTCATGTCAGACACACTGGAACAGTCCGGTGTATGATACTTCATAGTATTCGTATTCAGTACATAGGTTTTCTCCTGTGACTGCCGGCTGTCTGTATCAGAAGATAACGCGGTCTGCATATCTGCGGATTTCTGACTGTCTCCAGTTGCATAATCAATGGTAATTCCCGGCTGTATATTATAGACATACACATTATAGCAGATTCCGGCACCATCATCTTCCACAGATTTTGCTTCCATCTGCACACCGGAAGCCACGAGATTATCACCCTCATAAATCGGCGTCACACGATAACGCACATGTGCATTGTTCTGCTTTACATAATCTGCCACCTCATCTTCAAAAGGCAGCATACCGGTCACATTCAAATAGCGTGTTCCAGTAATCAGATTTTTCTCATTCGCATTCTCCCCGCTGAGCTGATATCCAATCAAATGGCAGCGGTTATACAGATAATTTCCGTCGATTCCTTCATACTTTACTGTATGCCAGCCACTTGGACGCACCTGACCAATGGCTCCGCGTGGTTCTGTCGGCATCAGATCAATGCCAACGATGGCATTTGCCGCACCACATCTGCCCAGATTGTCCAAATCAGAATACTCTTCGTAAGAAGTTGTCTGCATGTCTGCATCTGTAAAATCCGGCACATTGTTATTCAATGTCACATACGGCTGTCCGGAATACGCCGGAACACTGTCCAATGACGCACTGCTGCTTTGCGTTGCATCTGTACCAACAACCACCTGCCCGGATTCCTGTGCCTGCGTTGTCCGCGGCTCCGGTGCTATTGTGCAGGCAGAAGTCAGGACGGCAGCAGCCACAAAAAGCGGAAGCAGAAGCGTCCGCAATGTTTTCGCTACCGTTTTTCGAATAGTTTTTTTCTGCTGATACGCTTCAATTCCTGCATTCTGCTTCAGAAATGCCCGCAAAGTCTCATAATCTTCCGTGAACAGCATGCTCTGCATTCCCGCTTTCCGCCGTTCAAATTGACAAACAACGCATTCCCGCTTTCCGGGCCGCTTCCACATTATCTTCCCGATCATCCAGAAACAGACATTCTTCCGGATTCAGGTGGTACTTTTCCAGCAAATAAGCATAAATCCGCACATCCGGTTTGATCAGGTGTACATCTGAGGATACCACCACACCATCAAAATCTTCCATTCTGTAAAATTTCGGGAAATACTCATAAAAACTCTGTGCAGCATTGGAAAGTACATACGTCTGATAGCCCCATTTTCTGGCATCTTCACACAGTTTTACAGATTTCTCCAACGGCGTCATGCAAATTATCCACTCATATACACATTTTTTCAGTTCTTCATGATATTTTTCCGGAATCCGTCTTGCTACGCTCTCATACATTTCTTCTTCCGAGATCATCCCGCGGTCTGCTTCTACCCACTCCGGTCCCTCAAACAATTCTCTTCGGATCAGATTCCGTGCCTCCTCTGTCTTTACAAATTTCTTCAGTGGAACTTCCGGGTCGTAACGCATCAGTACGTTTCCCATATCAAATATCAAATGCTTTATCTTTGCCATAATTTCCCTGCCTTAACGGATACCGGTTACCTCATATCCTTCTTCTTCTACCGTTTTTTTCAGTACAGTATCATCTACTGATGCGGATAACTGTACCACCGCAATTCCTTTTTCATGGCTTGCCTCTGCGGATGTCACACCATCAAGTGCCTCTAATGCTTTCTTTACATGTGCCTCACAATGTCCACACATCATACCTTTAATTTCGATTATTTTTTCCATGCTATTCTCCTTCTGTTTTTCAGACATTACATCTGTATTTACGACAATCTGTAATTCTGACTGTTGCTGATTTTTTTTCTTATTTTTCTTGCTGTCTCTTCTGGTACTGTATACTTTTACAAAGTTCAGACGCAGTGCATTTGTCACTACGCAGAAACTGGACAGGCTCATGGCTGCCGCACCGAACATCGGATTTAATTTCAACCCAAACCAATGATACCACACTCCGGCGGCAATCGGAATACCTATTACGTTATAAATAAATGCCCAGAACAGATTTTCGTGAATATTTCGAAGTACTGCACGACTTAATCGGATTGCTGCAGGTACATCAGACAGGCTGCTCTTTACCAGAACCACATCTGCCGCATCCAGTGCCACATCCGCACCTGCACCTATCGCAATTCCCATGTCTGCACGGGTCAGTGCCGGAGCATCGTTGATTCCGTCTCCAACCATAGCAACTTTTCCACGCTGCTGTAGTTCACGGATCACACGATCCTTTCCTTCTGGAAGAACACCCGCGATGACCTGATCTACTCCTGCCTGTGCACCAATGGTCTGTGCCGTACATTCATTATCTCCGGTCAGCATAACGACTTGAATTCCCATATTCTGAAGCTGTGAAATCGCCTGCGGACTGTCTTCCCTGATCACATCCGCTACCGCAATGATGCCAAGCAATTTCTGTTCTGTCGCAAAAAACAGCGGTGTTTTTCCCTGTTTTGCAAGTTCTTCTGCCTGATGTTGCATATTCTTGGATACAGTCGACTTTTCAGAAATAAAGTTCAGACTCCCTCCAAATACGCGCACGCCGGATACGAGTCCTGACAGACCATTTCCCGGCATCACCTGAAATTCATCTGCAGCTGTCATTGCAATCTTCTGTTCCTCTCCATAAACTACAATGGCTTTCGCCAGCGGATGTTCGCTCTTTAACTCAAGCGCCAATGCAGTCCGCACCAGAGCATCTTTCGCAATACCCTCACCTGGTATTATATCTGTCACCTTTGGCTCACCACGGGTAATAGTTCCTGTCTTATCCAGAACCACAATATCTACTTTTCCTGTTTCTTCCAGCGATACTGCTGTCTTGAACAATACACCGTTTTTCGCCCCGACACCATTACCAACCATGATAGCAACCGGTGTGGCAAGACCTAATGCACACGGACAGCTGATAACCAGTACGGAAATACCGCGCGCCAAAGCAAAACCAAAGTCTGCTCCTGCCAGAAGCCATGCAATAATGGTCACTGCTGCAATGGTAATCACTGCAGGTACAAACACACCGGATACTTTATCTGCCACTTTTGCAATCGGTGCCTTGGTGGCTGCCGCATCGCTGACCATCTGAATAATCTGGGATAATGTTGTGTCATTTCCGATTCTGGTTGCCCGGCATTTTAAAAATCCGGATTGATTTAACGTACCCGCAGATACACTGTCTCCCTCTGCCTTGTCCACCGGAATACTCTCACCGGTCAGGGTGGATTCGTTTAAAGCACTGTTTCCTTCCAGAATCACACCATCCACCGGAACCCCCTCACCCGGGCGTACTACAAAGATATCGCCGATCTGTACCTGCTCCACCGGAACCAATACCTCTTCGCCATCCCGGAAAATGGTTGCCTTTTTCGGAGCCAGTTCCATCAGGCTCTTTAGTGCATTGGTCGTTTTTCCCTTAGAATATGCTTCCAGCATTTTTCCCACTGTGATTAAAGTCAGGATCATGGCCGCAGACTCGAAATAGAACTCATCCATGTAGTGCATCACAGCATCCATGTCCATACGCACCTGAGCACCGGTCATAGCAAACAATGCATACGTACTGTACGCAAAAGATGCGCCGGATCCCAGTGCTACCAGCGTATCCATATTCGGAGCTTTATGCAGCAAACTTGTAAAGCCACTGATAAAAAATTTTTGATTGATGACCATGACCAGAATAGTCAGAAGCATCTGATATAATCCCATTGCCACATGATTGCCTGCCAGAAAGGACGGCAATGGCCAGTTCCACATCATATGTCCCATAGATACATACATCAGCGGGATCAGGATCACAACAGATGCAATCAGACGTTTTCTCAATTTCGGTGTCTCATGATCTTTCAGTCCTTCCTCATCAAATCCCGGTGTAACATTATTCCGTTCACCCCCCTGTAAAGATGCACCATATCCTGCCGTGATAACAGCCTGAATCACATCTGACGGTGCTGCTGTTCCTTCCACATTCATAGAATTTGTCAGCAGACTTACCGCAACAGATGTCACACCCGGCACCTCCAACACTGCCTTCTCCACATGAGCGCTGCAGGCTGCACAACTCATGCCTGTTACTGAAAATTTATTCATAAAAATCCACCTCATCATCCCTTCTGGTTATATGCTTTTTCCTGTCTGCGCTTCTAATAATTTAATCGCTACTGATTTATCCGCATACATTATCGCATCAGCTTCTGTATCGTTACAACAAGCTCGTCAATGATACTGTCATCTCCGTTTCGCACATTCTCCACCACACAGCTTTTGATGTGATTTGCCAGAAGTACTTTGTTAAAACTATTCAGTGCGGCATTAATAGCTGCAACCTGCGTCAGGATGTCCACACAGTATGCATCCCGCTCAAGCATTCCTTTCACGCCGCGTACCTGTCCTTCAATCCGGCTGAGCCGATTCATAAGGTCTTTATACTCTTTCTCATCCCGCTCTTTTTTCTTATGACAGCAGCAAACCGCTTCCTGCTCCGGAGTACTTTTCATTTGCTCCATAAAATCAATCCACTTCCTTTCAAATAATCGATATGCCTTTGTTCCTGCCCATACTATACCCCCTAAGGGTATATGTCAAGCATAAAAATCCGGAAAATACATCAATGATAAAAAATATCAAAAATGTATTTTCCGGTCGCGTTCTTAACACCTACATTCTTTCCAGAATCGCATTCAGAATACAGCCTGCAGCCTCTTTCTTGCTCATCAACGGAAGTTCTTTCTCAAAATCCTTTGCAATGAGTGTTATCACATTGGTATCCGTGCCAAATCCGGCACCTGCTACCTTCAAATTGTTGGCCACGATCATATCCAGATTTTTCTTTGCAATCTTTGCTCTGGAGTTTTCCAGCATATTCTGTGTCTCCATGGAAAAACCACACAAAAACTGATGTGTCTTGGATGCACCAAGCGTTGCCAGTATATCTTTTGTCCGTACCAGCGGAATAGAAAGATCACTATCCTGTTTCTTGACTTTTTCCGTGCTGACCTGTGCCGGACGGTAATCCGCCACTGCAGCAGTCATAATTACAATATCCGTTTGATCATATTCCTCTGTCACTGCCTCATACATATCCTGTGCGGAAATCACTGGTTTTACCTTAACAAACATCGGCGGCTCCACGGCACACGGACCTGTTACCAAAGTCACATCCGCACCACGCAGCATGGCATTTTCTGCAATGGCATAACCCATTTTCCCGGTAGAATGATTGGTGATATAACGCACCGGATCAATCGCTTCCTGCGTCGGTCCGGCAGTCAC
>ENA-OPBF01001774-OPBF01001774.1-human-gut-metagenome-genome-assembly--contig:-NODE-1774-length-13471-cov-2.639013_pt1 | contig 13471 bp, 8 predicted proteins | sample MGYA00241067_ERZ501450 | MGnify/ENA primary metagenome ERZ501450 (study PRJEB25962, sample SAMEA2042516) | human gut metagenome | biome: human gut; feature: human-associated habitat; material: faeces... | reverse complement strand
CGAGCATTTTGGCAACGCAGATGCCGTGCCGCAGTTGATTTACAGAAATCTCTTTTTATATTAGTATATAAAGTGTGAGAGCTTATGTCAATTATAAATTAGTGAAACTTATATATAGAATTAAATATATTAATTTTTCTAATTTAAATGTCTACGGTATACTAAAGGTACCATGATGGCACGGAACAGGTCTGTGCCATGTAATATTGCAGAGATGGACTGGAGAGAATGTCCGCTTTACCTAATTTTAAAATGGAGGATCCGATATGAGTAATGTACGCAGAGTTTATGTAGAGAAAAAAGAAGCGTATGCAGTAAAAGCAAAAGAACTGCAGGAAGAAATCAAGAGCTATCTTGGAATTACTTCCGTCACAGGAGTACGTGTTCTGATCCGTTATGATGTGGAAAACATTTCTGAGGCTACTTATCAGAGAGCACTGGTCAGTGTTTTCTCCGAGCCGCCTGTTGATGATATTTATGAAGAAACTTTTGATCTGAAAGGCGCAAAAGCATTCAGTGTGGAGTTCCTGCCGGGCCAGTTTGACCAGAGAGCAGATTCCGCTGTTCAGTGTGTAAAACTTCTGAACGAGAATGAGGAGCCGGTCATCCGTACCGCAACAACTTATGTGATCGAAGGTGATGTGACTGAGGAGCAGTTAGATGCCATCAAACATCATTGTATCAACCCGGTAGATTCCAGAGAGACCGGTTTTGAAAAACCGGAGACACTGGTTCAGAACTTTGACGAGCCGGCAGATGTTATCGTATTTGATGGTTTCTGTGAGATGCCGGAAACAGAACTGAAAGCATTATATGAATCCTTAAATCTGGCTATGACATTTAAGGATTTCCAGCACATTCAGAATTATTTTGTGAAAGATGAGCACCGTGACCCGACAATGACAGAGATCCGTGTACTTGATACATACTGGTCTGATCATTGCCGTCATACTACTTTCTCCACAGAGTTAAAGGATGTTGTATTTGAAGATGGTGATTATCTGGAGCCGATCAAAGCTTCCTATGATAATTATAAGGAGACTTACGCAGAACTTTATAAAGACCGTGACGATAAATTTGTATGCCTGATGGATCTTGCACTGATGGCTATGAAGAAACTGAAAAAAGAGGGAAAACTGGCAGATCAGGAAGAATCTGATGAGATTAATGCCTGCAGTATTGTTGTTCCGCTGGAGGTGGATGGCAAGACGGAAGAGTGGCTGGTAAACTTCAAAAATGAGACACACAACCATCCGACTGAAATCGAGCCGTTTGGTGGTGCCGCAACCTGCCTGGGTGGAGCCATCCGTGATCCGTTATCCGGACGTACTTATGTTTACCAGGCAATGCGTATTACAGGTGCGGCTGATCCGACCGTTTCCGTAAAAGATACTCTGGAAGGAAAACTTCCGCAGAAGAAGATTGTCCGTTCCGCAGCAGCGGGTTACAGTTCCTACGGTAACCAGATTGGTCTGGCAACCGGTTTTGTCAAGGAAGTATATCATCCGAACTATGTGGCAAAACGTATGGAGATCGGTGCGGTTCTGGGTGCAGCTCCGAGACGTGCCGTACAGCGTCTGACTTCTGATCCGGGTGATATTATCATCCTGCTTGGTGGTCGTACCGGCCGTGACGGCTGTGGTGGAGCAACCGGTTCTTCCAAAGCACATAACACATCTTCCATCGATACCTGTGGTGCTGAGGTTCAGAAAGGTAATCCGCCGACAGAGCGTAAAGTACAGAGATTGTTCCGCAGAGAGGAAGTCAGTCATATTATTAAAAAATGTAACGATTTTGGTGCCGGCGGTGTATCCGTTGCCATTGGTGAGCTGGCAGATGGCCTGCGTGTGGAGTTAGATAAAGTTCCGAAAAAATATGCCGGTCTGGATGGTACGGAAATTTCTATTTCTGAGTCACAGGAGCGTATGGCCGTTGTCATCGCACCGGAAAATGTGGATCAGTTCCTTGCTTATGCAGCAGAGGAAAACTTAGAAGCAGTTCCGGTAGCAGTTGTTACGGAAGATCCGCGTCTGGTTCTGATCTGGAGAGGTAAAGAAATCGTAAATATCTCCCGTGCATTCCTGAACACAAACGGTGCACACCAGGAGACAGGTGTTCAGGTGGAAATTCCGAGCAGAAAGGATAATTATCTGCATAAAATCGCGCTTGACAGCGTTGCAAAAGATCTGGAACATAACGATGTAAAGGCTGCATGGGTAGATACATTAAAAGACTTAAACGTATGCTCCCAGAAAGGTCTGGTGGAAATGTTTGACGGTTCCATCGGTGCCGGAAGTGTATATATGCCATATGGTGGAAAATATCAGTTGACCGAAACACAGAGTATGGTTGCAAAAATTCCGGTTATGACTGGAAAATGTGATGCCGTTACGATGATGAGTTATGGATTTGATCCGTATCTGTCCAGCTGGAGTCCATACCATGGTTCTGTTTATGCGGTTCTTGAGTCTATTTCCAAGATCGTGGCAGCCGGAGGTGATTACAAGAAGATCCGCTTCACATTCCAGGAGTACTTCCGCAGAATGAACGAGGATCCGAAACGCTGGAGTCAGCCGTTTGCAGCATTACTTGGCGCATATCAGGCACAGATGAGCTTTGGTCTGCCGTCCATCGGCGGAAAAGATTCCATGTCCGGAACTTTCAATGAGATTGATGTACCGCCGACACTGGTTTCCTTTGCTGTAGACGTTGCAAAAGAACAGGATATCGTGACTCCGGAGTTAAAGACAGCAGGCGATAAACTGATGTATTTTACCATTGATCATGATGCTTATGATCTGCCGGATTATGCTCAGGTCATGAAACTGTATGATGCAGTATACAGCCTGATCCAGGATCAGAAACTGAAAGCGGTATATGCACTGGATGCAAAAGGTCTGGTAGCTGCAGTCAGCAAGATGGCATTTGGTAACAAACTGGGCGTATCCATCCGTGGCTGTCTGAAGCCGGAAGAAGCATTTGCACCGGGATTTGGTAATCTGGTAGCAGAGGTTGCACCGGAAGATGCGGATGCTGTAAAAGCAGCATTAGAGGCTGTAGGACTTCGTGCAAACGTGTCCATCGTTGGTTCTGTTTTAGAAGAGCCGGTATTCCGTTATGGTGATGTGGAGATTGCAATGGATGACGCATTATCCGCATGGACAAACACATTGGAAAAAGTATATCCGACCAGAGCAACCACAGATAAAAAAGAGCTGGATGCAAAACTTTATACTACCAAAGAAATCTATGTATGCAAAAATAAAATTGCAAAACCGACGGTATTTATTCCGGTATTCCCGGGTACAAACTGTGAGTATGATTCTGCAAAAGCATTTGAGCGTGCAGGCGCAAATGTTGTGACGAAAGTATTTAAAAACCTGAATGCACAGGATATCCGTGATTCTGTCGATGTATTTGCAAAAGCAATCGACCAGGCACAGATCATTATGTTCCCGGGTGGATTCTCTGCCGGTGATGAGCCGGAGGGAAGTGCAAAATTCTTTGCAACTGCATTCCGTAATGCAAAAATCAAAGAATCTGTTGAAAAACTCTTAAATGAGCGTGACGGACTCTGCCTCGGTATCTGTAACGGTTTCCAGGCATTGATCAAACTTGGTCTGGTTCCTTACGGTGAAATCTGTGAGCAGAAAGCAGATTCTCCGACACTGACATATAACACCATCGGACGTCATATTTCCAAGATGGTTTATACAAAAGTGATGTCCAATAAATCGCCATGGCTGGCACAGGCAGAGGTGGGCAAGATTTACACGAACCCGGCGTCTCATGGTGAAGGTCGTTTTGTAGCAAACGAGGAGTGGCTGCAGAAACTCTTTGCAAACGGTCAGGTGGCAACCTGCTACGTCAACGAGGCAGGCAATCCGACGATGGATGAAGAGTGGAATGTCAATGGTTCTTACATGGCTATCGAGGGTATTACAAGTCCGGATGGAAGAGTTCTCGGTAAGATGGCTCATTCTGAACGTCGTGGTGATGGCGTGGCTATCAACATTTACGGCGAGCAGGATCTGAAGATCTTCGAGTCCGGTGTAGCATTCTTCCGCGACTAAAGTTTGCTTATTTTTCTGAAAAATTGATATGACTGAGAAGGGAAATCATTATTTTGTTTCCGCGGCTTACAATCGGCCGTTGAGAAAAATAATTGATTTCCCTTTTTTATGCCGTGAAGATTTTATCCATGTATAAAACCATTACAGATAGAAACAATCGCAGAGCATTGTAATAAAAATGAATGAGATTGAACGAATTTACACTATTTGATCTTTTTATGTAAAAAAGTGAATGAAAATGAATGATTGTGAATATTGCATAAAAATAAAAAGTTTTTTTGTGAATTAAAATGATTGATTATGACTGATTATGACGGTATAATACAGGCATAAAAGACATGGAGGTGCAAGATGGTTTACACAGTAACTTTTAATCCGTCACTGGATTATATCGTATCAGTAAATGATTTTCAGATGGGTATGACAAACCGGACATGTGCAGAGCAGATGCTCCCGGGCGGCAAGGGAATCAACGTGTCTACAGTACTTTATAATCTGGGAATCGAAACAAAAGCACTTGGTTTTTCAGCAGGTTTTACAGGTAAGGAGATTGAGCGCAGAATGGCAGAGATCGGCTTTACACATGATTTTATATCTTTACCGGAGGGGTGCTCAAGGATCAATGTCAAATTGAAGGATTTTGACGGAACAGAGATCAATGGTATGGGACCGGATATCAGTCCGGAGAATGTAGAATCTCTGATGCAGAAACTGGATACACTGACGTCAGAAGATTATCTGGTACTGGCAGGAAGCATTCCGGGAAGTATGCCGAAGATGATCTATCGTGACATTATGGCACGTCTGGCATCCAAAGGTGTACAGTTCGTGGTTGATGCTACCGGAGAACTTCTGATGAATGTACTGGAGTATCATCCGTTTTTGATCAAGCCGAATAATCATGAGCTTGGCGAGATTTTTGGTGTAGAGTTAAAGACAAGAGATGAGGTTCAGCCATACGCAAAGAAACTGCAGGAGATGGGAGCCAGAAATGTACTTGTATCTATGGCAGGACAGGGCGCAGTTCTTCTGGATGAAAACGGCGGATTCCATCAGCTTCCGGCACCGAAGGGAACATTGGTGAATGCAGTCGGCGCAGGTGATTCCATGGTGGCAGGATTTGTAGCCGGATGGATTGAAAAACAGGATTATGAACATGCCTTCCGCATGGGAATTTCCGCAGGAAGTGCAAGTGCATTTTCAGAACTACTTGCGACAGAAGCAGAAATCAGACAGGTTTATGCATCCATCGAGGCATAAGAAACAGTTGATAAGAAGATAAAACAAAACGGACAAAGGAAAGAGGAGGTAATGAGAGTATGAGAATTACAGACTTACTGGACAAAAGAAGTATTTCGCTGGATGCCGTTTGTGCATCAAAATCTGATGCGCTCGACCAGGCGGTTGCCCTGATGGTAAAAAGCGGCAAGATCAATGACGAGGAAGCGTATCGCAAACAGGTTTATCTGAGAGAGGAAGAGAGTACCACTGGTATTGGAGAGGGAATTGCAATTCCACATGGAAAATGTGATGCAGTTACAAAACCGGGACTTGCAGCTATGGTCATCAAAGATGGTGTTGATTTTGATTCTCTGGATGATGAGCCGGTCAATCTGCTGTTTCTGATCGCAGCACCAAATACCGAGGACAACATTCATGTGCTCAGTAAACTTTCCATGTTATTAATGGATGAGAACTTTGTGGAGAAGCTGAAAAACGCATCTTCCGTAGATGAATTTTTAGAGATTGTAGATGCGGCAGATGAGGAAAAACCGGATCTGAATGATCAGCTGGCAGCTCAGACGGAGACAGAAGGTTCTGTGTGCAGAATTATTGCAGTTACTTCCTGTCCAACCGGTATTGCACATACTTATATGGCAGCGGAAGGGCTGGAAAAAGCAGCAAAATCTCATAATTGTTCTATTAAAGTAGAAACAAGAGGATCCGGAGGTGCAAAAAATGTGCTGACAGATGAGGAGATCGCAAATGCAGATTGCGTTATCGTAGCAGCAGATGCAAAGGTTCCGATGGATCGTTTTGATGGAAAGAAACTGATCGAGGTTCCGGTTTCTGACGGAATCAGTAAAGCAGATCAGCTGGTAGAACGTGCAATCAATGGAGATGCACCAATCTATCACAGCAGTAATGCAGGCAGCCAGAGCACTGCTTCCAAGAAAGCTTCCGGCGGAATTGGTCACAGATTATATGTACATCTGATGAACGGTGTATCCCATATGCTTCCGTTTGTTGTCGGCGGTGGTATTCTGATTGCGATTGCATTCCTGATCGATGGAATGAACGTAGATATCAATTCACTCTCCGCAGATATGAGAGCAAACTTTGGTACGATCACACCAGTAGCAGCAGCGTTTAAACAGATTGGTGGAATTGCGTTTGGACTGATGCTTCCGGTACTGGCCGGATTTATTGCTATGAGTATCGGTGACAGACCAGCACTTGCAGTTGGTTTTGTCGGTGGTATGATTGCAGCAAACGGAAAATCCGGTTTCCTTGGTGCGCTGGCAGCCGGTTTCCTGGCAGGACTGATCATTTTATTACTGAAAAAAGTATTTTCCAGATTGCCGGATGCACTGGAAAAGATCACACCGGTATTGTTATACCCCGTATGTGGTATCCTGCTGATGGGACTGATCATGATGTTTGTCATCGAACCTCCGGTAGGAGCTTTGAATACAGCTTTAAATACAGCCTTGACCAATATGGGGGCTTCTAGTAAAATATTATTGGGAATCATATGTGCCGGAATGATGGCAATCGATATGGGTGGCCCATTCAATAAGGCAGCATATGTATTTGGTACCGCAGCAATCGTTGCCGGAAACTATGATATTATGGCAGCAGTTATGATCGGTGGTATGGTACCACCGTGTGCGATCGCTCTTGCTACTTTGCTCTTTAAGAACAAATTTACAAAAGAGGAACGCAAATCCGGACCGGTCAACTTTATTATGGGACTTGCATTTATCACAGAAGGTGCAATTCCATATGCAGCAGCAGACCCGATCCGCGTCCTGCCATCCTGTGTGGTTGGTTCAGCGGTAGCAGGTGCGTTATCTATGGCATTCGGATGTACACTGATGGCACCGCATGGTGGAATCTTTGTTGTACCGGTTATGGGCAATGCAGGTATGTATCTGGTGGCACTTGCAGTCGGAACCGTTATTTCCGCCGTTTTACTCGGTCTCTTGAAGAAAAAAGTAAATGAATAATTGATTGAAAAGGAGAACTTGAACATGAAAGAATTTAAGTACGTAATCACAGATGCACAGGGAATCCATGCTCGTCCGGCTTCTGAACTGGTAAAAGAGCTTAAAGGAGTTACTTCCGTTGTCAAACTTACAAAAGAAGGTAAAACGGTTGAGGCGAAGAAATTAATGGCTGTTATGAGCCTTGGTATTAAATGTGGACAGGAAGTTACTGTAACAGTAGAAGGCGAAGACGAAGACGCAGTAGCTGAGAAACTGGAAAATTTCTTCAAAACAAATCTGTAAGATAACAACTGAAAAAAGGTTTTGGAAAAGAATGCTCTGAATAAGTTATGATCATTTATAAAATGGTTGGTATTTTGAGCCAGAGAGGCTGTGTACGGTGGAAAACATCTGGCGTACACAGCTTTTTGTTTGATAGAAAATTACGGTGAATGATATAAATAAGGAAAGGAACAATGTGGTATGAACGTATATCAGGGAAAAAGTGTGTTTGGCGGTATTGCAATCGGACATTTATGTGTATACCAAAAAGGAGAGCAGCAGGTTACACGTCAGAAGATTGAGGACGTGGAAGCAGAAGTAAAACGGTTTCAGGTTGCCAGAGAAGCGGCTCAGGCACAACTTGGGGAGTTATACGACAAAGCTGTAAAAGAAGTAGGTGAAGCAAATGCCGCTATTTTTGAAATGCATCAGATGCTTTTGGAGGATGAGGATTATCAGGATTCGGTAGAAAATATCATCCGTACGCAGCAGGTGAATGCAGAGTATGCGACAGCTGTGACAAGCGATCATTTTTCTTCTATGTTTGCCGAGATGGATGATGACTATATGAAGGAGCGTGCGGCAGATATCCGTGATATCTCTGAACGTGTTATTGCAAACTTAAATGGTGAGAACAAAAGTAAAGTTGTGACAGATGAGCCGGTGATCATTCTGGCGGATGATCTGGCTCCGAGTGAGACAGTTCAGCTGGAGAAGGACAAAGTACTTTCTTTCGTAACTGTACATGGTTCTGTCAACTCCCATACAGCAATTCTTGCCCGTACCATGGGAATTCCGGCCCTGGTAAGCACAGAGATGGAGCTTACACAGGATCTGGATGGGAAACTGGCTGTTGTAGACGGCAACCATGGAACCATCTATGTGGATCCGGATGCTGAGACCATGGAAAAAATGAAAACTCTGAAAAAAGAGGAGGAGGAGAAGAAAGAGCTTCTTCAGACTTTTAAAAATAAAGAGAGTATTACACTGGACGGCAAAAGAGTACTGACTTATGCAAATATCGGCAATGTCAAAGATCTGGCGTTGGTTCTTCAGAATGGTGCTGAGGGTATCGGACTGTTCCGCAGCGAGTTCTTATATCTGGAGTCCGAGACATATCCGACGGAAGAAGAACAGTTTGAAGTATACAAAAAAGTTGCTGAGACTATGGCAGGCAAACGTGTCATCATCCGTACCCTGGATATCGGTGCGGACAAACAGGCAGATTATTTTGAACTGGCAAAAGAAGAGAATCCGGCGATGGGTGTCCGTGCCATCCGCATCTGTCTGACCAGACCGGAAATCTTCAAAACACAGCTGCGTGCACTGTTCCGTGCAAGCGCTTATGGAAACATTGCAATCATGTATCCGATGATCACTTCTTTATCTGAAATTGCACAGATCAAAGAGATTGTGGAAGAGGTAAAAGCAGAACTGGATGCAGACGGCGTTCCGTATGGTACACCGGAGCAGGGTATTATGATCGAGACACCGGCAGCAGCAACTATCAGTGATCTGCTGGCAAAGGAAGTAGATTTCTTCAGTATCGGAACCAATGATCTGACGCAGTATACATTGGCGATTGACCGTCAGAACCAGTCTCTGGATGCATTTTTCGATGCACATCATATCGCAGTACTCCGAATGATCTATCAGACCGTACAGAATGCACATAAAGCAGGAATCTGGTGTGGTATCTGCGGAGAACTTGGTGCAGACAGCGATCTGACAGAGTTATTCCTGGCAATGGGTATTGATGAATTGTCAGTATCTCCGGGTCGTCTGCTGACGATTCGTCGTCTGATCTGCGAAACTGACAGCAGTGCAAATAAGGAAGAAATTCTGAAAAAATGGCTGTAGGGTAGCTACGGAGGTCCGGAAAGGACGTTTTGCGAATGGCACGCGTGAACAGTAACGCATAGCATGTATCTCGCAGCAAGAATTCCGAGGGCGTTCTTGCATTAGAAAAGTAACAGAAAAGAGGAATGATACTAGATGTTGACAGAAAAGAGGCAGGAGGAAATTCTGCGCCTGCTTACTTTGAAAGGCAGCGTGACTGTTCAGGAGCTGAAAGAATACTTCGATGCTTCGGAATCTACGATCCGGCGTGATTTGAACACACTGGATGAAAAAGGTGCGCTGGTGAAAGTATTTGGCGGAGCCATGCTGACAGAATCAAATCTTGCGACCAAAGATGAGCAGGTTTCTCAGCGTAAGGGAATGTATCAGGAAGAGAAGCAGAAGATTGGCAGATATGCTGCTTCCCTGATCGAACCCCATGATTTTGTATATGTGGATGCCGGAACGACGACTGCCTGCATGATACCATATATTACAGAAAAAACGGCAACTTTTGTAACAAATGCGGTTTCACACGCGCTGGAGCTTGCAGAAAGGGGATTCCATGTCATTATCCTTGGTGGTGAACTGAAGGCGGCAACGGAAGCGATTGTTGGAAATGAAGCCTGTTTAAGCCTTCAGAAGTTTAATTTTACAAAAAGTTTTATGGGAACCAACGGTGCATCTCCGACGATTGGTTTTACCACCCCGGAGATCAATGAAGCCAAAATCAAGGAATGTGCCATGGTGCACAGTCTGAAATCTTATGTGTTGTGTGACAGCACGAAGTTTCATCAGGTCAATCCGGTCCGGTTCGCAACATTTGAGTCTGCCCAGATTCTGACAGAACAGATCCCGGATGCAGTATTAAAAGGACATAACAATATCATTGTGGTGCCGTAACAGGAGCATGAATTAAAACAAAAATAACTCCGACATAGGATTGTTGGAGTTATTTTTGTTTTTGTTCTTTAAATGAAACACCTTAATTCCTATTGACATTAGGGGAATACTATGATAAGATATCCGCGAATTGAGAAAACAATAGTTGAGATACAAATACTAAACTAGAAAGTGTGAGGGACTATGAACGTATATTTTGATAATGCGGCAACGACAAAAATGAGCCAGGTTGCATTGGACGCTATGATTCCATGCCTGGAAACTGTATATGCAAACGCATCAAGTCTTCATACTCCGGGTCAGAAATCCAAGGAGGTACTGGAGAAAGCAAGAGAGGAGATCGCAGCCTGTATCGGGGCACAGCCGAATGAAATATATTTTACTTCCGGCGGAAGTGAGGCAGACAATCAGGCTATCGTATCTGCAGCAAAATGGGGTGCACGCAGAAATAAAAAACATATTATTTCCACAACGTTTGAGCATCATGCCGTACTTCATACATTGCAGAAACTGGAAAAAGAAGGTTACGAAGTAACATATCTGGATGTCCATGAAAATGGTATCGTTCAGCCGGAAGAAGTTGCGGCAGCCATTCGCCCGGATACCTGTCTTGTAACAATCATGTATGCAAATAATGAGATTGGAAGCATCCAGCCAATTGCTGAAATCGGTGCTGTCTGTAAAGAAAAAGGGGTCTATTTCCACACAGATGCTGTACAGGCAGTTGGACATCTTTCAATTAATGTGAAAGAGCAGAATATCGATATGATGTCTGCATCCGCACATAAATTCCATGGACCAAAAGGAGTGGGCTTCCTGTATGCAAGAAAAGGGATCCTGCTTTCCAACATCATTGAGGGTGGTGCACAGGAGCGTGGCAAACGTGCCGGTACAGAAAATATTCCTGCAATTGTAGGTATGGCTGCAGCATTGAAAAATGTTCTGGCTCATCAGGAAGAGAACGCAGCAAAAATGACAGCTTTACGTGACCGTCTGATCGATGGATTGCTGACGATTCCGCACTCCAAATTAAACGGAGACCGTACAAAACGTCTCCCGGGTAACGTAAACTTCTGTTTCGAAGGCATTGAGGGCGAATCCCTGTTACTGATGCTTGATATGAAAGGTATCGCAGCATCTTCCGGTTCTGCATGTACATCCGGTTCCTTAGATCCGTCTCATGTACTTCTTGCAATCGGACTGCCGCACGAAGTAGCACACGGTTCCCTTCGTTTATCCCTGTCTGAGTATAATACACAGGAAGAAGTGGATTATGTATTAGAAGAATTACCAAAGATCGTAACTTATTTAAGAAATATGTCACCGGTTTGGGATGAATTGGAAAAAGGAGAGAAAAAACATGTTATATAGTGAAAAAGTAATGGATCATTTTCAGAATCCGAGAAACGTAGGTAAAATGGAAGATGCTGACGGAGTCGGCGAAGTAGGAAATGCAAAATGTGGTGATATCATGAGAATGTATATCAAAGTCAATCCGGAAGATCAGACAATTTCAGATGTAAAATTCAATACATTTGGATGTGGCTCTGCCATTGCAACAAGTTCTATGGCTACTGAGATGATCAAAGGTAAAAAAATCGACGAAGCGCTGGAACTGTCCAACCGTGCAGTAGTAGAGGCACTTGACGGACTTCCGCCGGCAAAAATCCACTGTTCCGTACTTGCTGAGGAAGCAGTAAAAGCAGCAGTAAAAGATTACTATGATAAAAACGGCATTGCGTACGATCATGAAAAATTCCAGTCTGTAGACTGTGCACACTGCCACGAATAAAGCACCATTCCTTAAATGAATAAATACTTGTGAGCGAAAGAAAGCGTCCTTTGTAGGGCGCTTTTCTTTATGGTATACTATCTATAATTATTGAAAAATGTAAATTGGCATAAAAACGAAATAAAAGTTCCCTAAAATTTTATATCTAATTTTCGATTATCCGCATAAACACTATACTTTCAAGTATTTTGAAGTATAGAAAAAACTCATTTTACCACGAATTTACCACGATTGAATGAGCCTTGATATGACCTATAAAATAACACCCAAAAGACATCATTACACCTAAATGGTGTCTTTTTAAAAAGCAGTCAATCCTAAAACTAACTGCTTTGTGTATATGGATATGAAATTGTAAACTAGAAGCTGTTTATTTTTTCTTTTTAGGTTTTGGCGTTGGTAGTTCATCATACATCACATCAAATAACCCCGTCAGAAAATCTCTATTATCAACTTCTTCCACCAATAACATTTCTTTGGCGTTTTCGTATGGAATTTCAAATAATTACGTAATTACGCACCGCGCAAGATCAAGCGTTCAGCACGTAATCCAGCAATCCCTCATAATCGGCGCCGGTAAACGAACGCACCGCATAACTCGACGTTTCCGGATCATCTGCCGGCGAAATCTCCGTACGGAAATACACGCCGTCAATGCCCGCGGCGCGAGCACCAACAATATCGTTCTGCTCGTCATTGCCCACCATCAGCGCATGCTTGGCGGTCACGAATTCGCGGTCGAGCGCCAGCATGTACAAGTCGCGCGCGGGCTTACGGATCTTCTCCTCGCTGGAGATGATCACGTCGTCAAGCACGCCGGCAAGTCCCGTCATTTCCAGTTCGGCACGGGCGTAGCAGGATTGCGCGTTGCTCAGCAGCGCCACGACAATGCCGGCTTCCTGCAGTTTTTCGATCATTTCCAGCGCCCCAGGATACAGACGAATCATACTGGTACTGCCCTGACGGAACGCCCATGCGGCCTTTTGAGCGGCCTGCGGCAATGCCAGCAAGCGTTCCGCCTCGTCGCTGCGATTCATGAGCAGCGAGCGGTACACAGGTAGCACGTCGAACTCGTCCCACCCATTGCGAACGATGGCATGATTCGACTGATGCGCTATTTCGCGCGCCTCAAGTTTTTCGAAACGTTCACGCAGCACCTCGACCGAATCGTATTGCGCACCCAATTCGCAAGCGGCGTCATACAAGGCCTGCCAGGCCGCGTCGCACTGTTCGTCGGTACGTATGTCGATAAGCGTTCCATACAAATCGAAGAACACAACCTCATATTTAGGGGTATACGTCACGTTTTCCATAACAGGTCCTTTCGTCGGCATCGTCGCCGCTCTATCGGCGGCAGCGATTGCCACTTTGCA
>ENA-OPBF01001773-OPBF01001773.1-human-gut-metagenome-genome-assembly--contig:-NODE-1773-length-13482-cov-1.903106_pt1 | contig 13482 bp, 13 predicted proteins | sample MGYA00241067_ERZ501450 | MGnify/ENA primary metagenome ERZ501450 (study PRJEB25962, sample SAMEA2042516) | human gut metagenome | biome: human gut; feature: human-associated habitat; material: faeces... | reverse complement strand
GCGCTTGCGCCCGCATATGGCGAGGCTTCGACATACGCCCTTGTCGAGGTTGCTGCTCCCAACTACCCATGACGTGAAAGACCCTTTCCGAATTGGCTAAAACCCTTGAATCATATCATCGTTGGCGCATGCAAGCGACAATGAGAACGCATCAGCCAGAAAGCGAGCATAACCAGGAAAGGGATTTCCAGCCTTATCCGATTCGATACAAACGCATATCTCCCTCGCTCAACACCAGCGTGAACCCAGGCGTATCTTGAGTGACGGATTCGATTCCGACCCAGTCCTCTTCCTTGTATCGCAGCTTCACAACTGTGCGATCGTTGTACGACTTTTCGTCCAGCAGCATCACGTAGCGTGCGCCCGTCTTCTCAACCGCCTCGCGGACCTCATCAGACGTCGCGTAATCGCACAGCTCCGTGCGAAGCACGGTGGCATACGGCTCAGACCCCGAAGGCCCCGCCGTAGCCGAACGACGGAACAGCGCATTCAACCCCTCAACACCGTAGCTCCAGCAACTACCGTCACTAGGCACATTGACCACGCAATCGCGTCCGGCAAGGGACATGACGCGCTTAACGAATTCGTCTTCTTCGGAAGTTATCCCCTTCTCCCACGAATACCGAGAGCTCACCTCATTATGTATTTTCATAAGACCAGGTCGAACATCGGTTTTACCAAATGCAAAACGCACAGGCGCAAACTGGCAAACCGCCAGCAATACCACCAGAACCATAGCCACTACGCAAGAATTGTTAGACCCCTGGCGTCCAAAACGCATTTTCCCAAGCAAGCCTGCGCCGAGCTTCACGAGCCATGCAAAGCCAAGCGCAGCAAGAGGAATGGCGAAAAGGGCCGTCATGGCGCCGGTGCGGTAACAGTCTGTATACCAGAAGCCTGTCAGCAGTTGTTTCATGAAGCCATCGGTCGCAACATCGATCACATAGAACGAAAAGGCGGCAATATACGACACGGAAAGCCATCGCAGGCGCCTGTCCTTAAGCGTTTTCGCAATTCCGAGCAAAACAAGAACGGTCAGGAACGGCTGCACCCCCTCGCGATTGGTGAACATGAACAGCAAACCCGCAACGATAGCCTTGGATACCCATTTGACTCGGAATGCTGTCGATAGCGAATGGATACTTGTTGCTCTTTATGTTGGAGTTGCTGCAGCGGTGTCCCTTGTCGTATTCGTGCACGCGATGGGCGATCCGGTTTCGTTTTCTCGCAATGATGACACTACGGTGCATCTTTCGGTTGTCCGTGGCTTTTTGGATTCGGGAACGTTCTCTACTCTAAACGTGACGAAGTACCTTGATCTTGGAGAATCGGGTGGCTATTATCCGGCCGCTTGGCATGTGGTCACTGCTGTCGTGGCTTCGCTTGTCGGTAATCAGGTTGCGCTTGCTACGAACGCTATGATTCTTGTTGTATGCGTGTTTGTGCTTCCCGTCGGTCTGCTGTTTCTATTGCGTCAGCTGTTTCCGGACAACAAGCTTGCTCTTTATGCGGGATCCTTGTTCTCTATGGCGTTTTGCGGATACCCCTGGGGTTTCGTTGTGTTCGGCCAATTGCTTTCCAATTTGTTGTCGTTTGCCCTGATTCCCGGAGCACTAGGATTGCTGATTAGTAGCCTAAATGCTTCTGGTCCATCGAAAAGCGGTTTCGCTATCGCTTATGCTTTCAGCTTGATTTCCATAGCGCTCGCTCAACCGAATGGCGCCTTTACGTTGGGGATATGGTCGGTAGCATTTGCTGCCTCATATCTGTGGGGCAAACAGTCCGACGGCTGTTGGTCAGGCAAGCGTACTGCCATCATATTGTGCTTTGCCGCATGTACCGCATGGGCCCTGTTGTTCGTTGCGCCGCCGTTGCAAGGTGTGGTCACCTATTCATGGAAATCAACGTTAAGCGTATGCCCATCAACACCCCTCAAACCGCGAAGCACACGGCACGCACCATAAATCAGCAGGCACAAAGCCGCACACGCAAGCAGCAACATCCACCCATCGCACCTCACGTGTGCAGCATTGAGAATGACTCCAAGAATCACCAGTGCGGCAACCGAAAACGCCGGCGCAGCCGCAACTGAAGCAAACCGTTCAAGCGAAACAGCCCTGCCCACCAAATACCCAGGCACATACAGCACCACAACGCCAATACAAATAGCTAAAGCGAAGGTTAACCACACCATACGTTTCCCAAATCCAACGATATCCCTAGAGGAGATTCAACAAATACGCCGCCACGCACAGGCAAGAATCGGCATCAAAGCAAGAGAAAGAAGCTCAGCGCAAGTTCTCGGCAACCCGCTTGTCGGCCATATTCGTATAGCACATCATATACATAACATCATCGACCTCATTGTAGTATCGCTCCATGAATTCCGAATCGCTCCTGCCTTTAGTCCGCATCCTCATATCTCAATCGACAAAGAAAGCCATCAGCTAAAGCGGTGACTCTAAATCAGATAAGATGTCATTGTAATATTAGCTCAAACGCGAGGAACGACAGACTCAAGCGAGAAAAGCGGGAACCTCCCAAATAGCCAAAGCGACTAGAACGAACTTGCCTAAAAGAGCGGCAGGAGAGATTCCAAAATGTCGAGCCTTCTCTCCAGCAATTATCAGTCAGCAAGTCAGCAATCAATCGAAAATTGCGTCAGCAAATCTACTATAAGCAGAATACAAGTACAATACGAGTAAACTTTGTTACCCAACATTGTAATTATCGACCCGTAAATCATGAGTCGTATGCAAGGAGAACAGCATGGACAACACCAAAGTGAAGCAGGGCGATCAGCATCAAACCAATGACAACATCATCATCGGAAGTCCTTTGCTTGCCGATAAGTCCGTGTCGTTTAGTAGCAATTCTTCTGGAAATATTCTTTTCTGCGAAGATGGGATAGATCTTAGAAGCTCGACAATCTCGTTCAATGGAAGCAATAGCTTGATTTATCTGTCAAAAAATAAGCATCTATATCGAATCAATGTCTCCATCAACAGAGACAGCGTTTTGTTTATCGGAGAGAATAACTACTTCAACGGTAAACTAAATCTAATTCTTTCGGAACGAAAGCATATAGTTATTGGCGATAATGGGCTTTTCTCTTTTGGAATATGGTTCAGAACTGCAGACCCTCATCTGATTTACAGCTGTCAGACACATAACCGAATTAATCCAAGTAAGAACATCCTAATCGGAGACCATGTGTGGATTGGTCAAGGAGCTTTAATCTTAAAAGGGACCACTGTTGCATCGGGAAGCATCGTAGGCGCCAATAGCACGGTTTCAGGAAAGCAAATCTGCTCAAACGAAAGCTGGGCAGGCTCCCCTGCGAAGAAAATAGCCGAAGGCGTATTCTTTGATGGCGCGTGCGTGCACAATTGGACAGAAGCGCAAACGAATGCATCTCAAGTGTTTCATTCTGACAAATGGATATTCTGCGATGGAGAATTGAAAAAGACGTCCATTACTAGCGTCTTTAAAGAACTTGACTCGATGCTCTATGCCGAAGATAGGCTTCGATATATTCAAGCAAGACCTAAAGAATTACAAGGAAAGCAAAGATTTGCAAACAACAGGGGCAGAAATAGCCAGCGCCAATCAACCCCATTAAGACTTAGCCATTTGGCATCTAAACTATTTAAGAGATAAATAGCGACCTGTTTTTCCCATCCGTGCCTTGATTAGTTTCATTAGCCTGCAATATGAAAACACGACGCCAAACATTGAATCAGCTTAGATGATTCAATGTTTTGTTCAACATGAGCGAATGGGCCATCATCAATTCCTCAGCAATAGATACAGTAGAAAGAAGACAACTATGCCGATTCTCGCAACAGTAATTATCCCCGTCTTTAATAAAGAAAAATACCTGAACGGCTGCATCGCGTGCCTCGACAACCAAACCATAGATCATTCCGAGTTTGAAGCGGTATTTGTAGATGATGGATCATCCGACAATTCCTTGCGCAATCTTGAAGAAGCTCGCAAATCAAGATCATGGATGCAAGTCATACATCAGGAGAACAGAGGAGTTCAAGAAGCTCGAAACACTGGCATAAAGTCTGCAAAAGGACAATTTATCTTTTTCCTCGATCCAGATGACACGTTTTCGGATAATACAATTGAATGCGTTAGTCGCTTTTTTAAAGAGAACCAAAATGAAACCGATTTAGTCACGTATCCCATCATCCCGTTCGAAAACGGAAAACGAAAAAAAATGCACCTCAGATACGAGGTGCTAAGCCAAACTGGCATATATGACTTAAATTCGTATAAAAGCTTTCGCATATGCCAAACGACTATGAACATCTGCGTAAAAAACCGGTACGCAAATAATCAGCTCTTCGATTTCGAAGCCCCGAATGGGGTGATTTTTCACGAAGATGAGTTTTATATCGCAAAGATTCTTCAAAGCAAGATGACTATCGGCTTTTATCAAAACGCGACCTACCATTGGCAAATTAATGACTCAAGCGTTTCAAGCTCAAAGGTTAAATCTTACTACTTATACGAGAACACCATCAATGCATATAAGAAACTATTTCAGAGCTTCAATGGGCCCGTTCCTTTTTACTACCAGGGAATGTTTGTCAACGATTTAGGATGGAAAATGCGCGCAAACGCCGCGCTTCCAGTTCATCTGGAATGGAATGAAAATGAATACAGTAGTGCACTCGACAAGTTGAGCGATTTGCTCGATATGGTCAGCGACGACGTCCTCGTCAACCATCCCAACTTGCATCCATATCACTCGCTTTATCTTATGCGAATTAAGAATAACTCGAGAATCACCCCAGTTTGTGGTCCTGCAGGGATAGCGTTGCTTAGCGGGAATAGCGTCATTTACTCAGACAAAAGAATTGAGATCCTAATACTTAAAACCACTCTCACGGAAAGTCACATCAAATTATCGGCGTTTTTAAAATCACCGCTTTTTGACTATGTTCCTGAGGACTATGTCCGAATAATTGCAGAAATCGAATCAGCAGATGGTGCGCGTAATGAAATAGAGTTAGCAAAGACAGTATCTTCTTGGAGCAGGATTGCATGCAAATCAAAGGTCGCAACTTTTTATGATATCGAGGTTTCCGAAGACATCAGACCGGGTGACAAGCTGAGTATAAGATGCACTATAAACGGAACGAATATACGAACGTTTCTTACAAGCAACAATCCATTCAGCAATTTCAATGCAGAGCAGAATTATATCGTTGCAAGAAATGACACGACTTTCAAATTGAATCGCTTTGAAAGCACAATCACAATTTCATCTAGCAAGCATGCTCCCTCGGCAAACAAATCTAGCAAACAAGGTGTCCGCCTGTATCGAAAACTCATGTCTGTCACAGAGCAAATGAAAAGGGCTAAGCATAGTAACATTTGGCTGTATTGCGATGCAGCAGGCAGGCTTGATAACGCATGGATACAGTTCCAACATGATTGCAGGCTCGATGATGGTGTCTATAGATTCTATCTTGCGAACCAAGTTTCTGCTTCCATGCCCACGAAGGCAACGAATGCGAAAATCGTAACATTTGGGTCGAAGATGCATGTTATCTTGCATTATATTGCGGATTGCATCCTTGCATCCGACATTGATTCAAGCTGTTGGCGACCACGAAAAAATGCTACCGACTCGCACTATCGCGATTTATTCCATGCTAAATTGATATATCTTCAGCATGGCGTTTTGTGGGCTCATATGCCCTGGTATTACTCGAAAGACAGAATGCGATTCGATAAAGAGGTCATCTCGACATCATTCGAATGCAATAATTTGATCAGTCAATACGGTTTCACGGACAATGATTTAATTAAAGCGGGCATGCCTCGTCACTCTCTTAACGTAGGCATAAAGACAACAAAGAAACGAATACTTCTTTGTCCAAGTTGGAGAAATTATCTCATAGGAGACCTGTCAAACGGAGCCAGAGAACCACTGGAGACTACGTTTGCAAATTCCGATTACTACAAGGAAATCAATGCCCTTCTAAACGATTCACGATTGATTAGCTTATTGGAAGACAGCGGTTATGTGCTAGATTTTCAACTGCACCCAAATTTTAAATGCTATGCAAATTTGTTCTCGATCCCATCGGATTCAGTAAACATCGTAGATAATGCTACAATCTCCGATTACGGCTTCGGAATAACCGACTACTCGTCAATATCGTTTGATTTCCTGTATTTGAACAAACCAATCATTTATTTTGTTCCGGATTATGATTTATTCCGCGCAGGAATAAATCATTACAGCAAACTCGATGTCCCATTAGATAACGCCTACGGAGAATTCACTACTACCGCAGATGATTTACTATACGCGATTCAAAGACTAATCGAAAACCACGGCTGCCCGTTAGAAAAGTATGAAGCAAAATATAAGAATCTGTTCTATCACAATGACACCGAGCAATGCGATCGCATATATCAAGCTGTCTATAATGATCAAACCTCTAATTACAACACTCGGGCCAAATTGTAGATAGCAATCGTTGAGTTGCATTTCCATCACAAGCGCTCATATATTTTGAACGGAATGCATCAACCTCAGACTTATCGAATCGCTCATCGACATGCTTCACCCAATCGATGAGCGATTCGTTATCGCGAAACACCGGTCCGGGAGTAAGCTCGTCGTATGGATAATAGAAGCCACGCCAATCACAGTAATTATCCAGGTCATAGGCGAAAAATGCCATGGGGCGCCCGAACAACGAGTACTCGAACACCAATGACGAATAATCGGATATACACACATCGACAACGCACAGCAGCTGATCGATAGGCAAATCACGCGTAACATCGAACGCGAAATCAGCACATTCGGCAGGAATCGGCGGCAGCTGCTTCACGAACGGATGATGCTTGATCAGCAGCACCGCATCATCACCTATAGCGTCCTTCAACGCGCAGATATCCAGCTTATCGGGTCCCTTGGCCTTCGCAACGCGGCCCCTGAACGTCGGCGCATACAGCACGACCCTTTTGCCCTCGATTGCGGGAACGGCTTCTTTAACCTTATTTCGTGCATTAGCAAGAAACCCCTGATCAAAGAAGACATCCGTACGGCTAACCCCAAGCGGCTTGATGATCTCCGGGGTATCTTGCAGCACCATGGCCTCTTCATACGCCCAAGCAACTTCGGGGCTGCTAACCGTTACGAGCGAAAGATTCTTATAGAACGGGTGCTTGAGCAGGTCTTTTTTACTACCCCCGAACTTCAATTCGGCAGTGCTCATCCCCCATTTTTTAAACGCACCGCACGCATGCCACAGCTGCACCACACGCGTTTCCGGCCGCAATTGTATGCAACTAACCAAATCGGACGCATCCGACAAGAACACGACTTCCACGCGAGAAACATCATGCAACGCTCTCACGCAGTTTTTCAGGTACTGGACATAGGACACGTGATTCTGGTTCAGCGTGAGATACCTTGGCGACTTCCCCGGATCATCTTCAAGCCGCTTAAACAGCAGCTCAAAACTGTCAGGCATAGCCGTTTCCTTCGTTTCGAAAAAAAGAACGCGCCCTCGAACAACAGGTTTTCGCGAAAAATATCTATACGCTAGCGGGAATACCAGCCCCAGCGTCACATTCTTAACGAAGCGCTTGACAACACGCTTGATGAAACCAACCATTCCCGGTTCCAACCTTTCCATTGCAACGTCGACAATCGTCAACGATAAAACAAGCCTTATCGTTCTTTTACTCGAGCAATAGCGAATGAGACTATATCTTCAGCGGGGTTTGAGGAGCAGCCGACGAACGAATTCCCTATGAATTGCTTGAGCTCGTCAAACGGATACATCTCAGAGTCCGTAGACCATTGTTCCAGAAGATCGGCCAGTTCTCGAGGAGAGCTCGCCGTAATACCGGGACACAAAAGCGCCGGATCAGCATTCAGGCCAGGGGACAATCGGTAGTGCGCAATGTCGGGGGTATAGAATCCAACCATCTTGCCAAGTAAATATGCTTCATAAACGATTGACGAGTAATCGGTTATGACGATATCCGCATCGATGAGACTCGTCGGCACATTTCCGCCAGCATCTTTGCCTGTCGTAAGCGGATGCGCAGACCAGACAACCTCATACTTGCTCGACTGGAATACCTGATCTGCCGTATTGCACAAATCGGCAAAGGGGTCGACCGCTTTGTCGTACTTGCGAATCGTAGGGGCAAACAAGACCGTACACTTCGCGCCGGTGCCACTGCTCTTCCCCACCTTTGCGGATCGAGTCGCACCGCGCATGTCGCGCAACTTACGGTATTCCGGCCGGCCAAGAGGCAAAACGCGTTCAATCGGACACGCAAATGCCTCAGCAAACGCCTTACGAGCGCCTTCACCTGAGCAAATAACCCACGAGTTGTTCCGATGGATCCGAAACAGAGTCGCCTCGTCCGACGAATGCCCCTCCGCAATATCGAGCGCTTGATAGCCGAACTTTTTGAACGCGCCAAACGCGTGCCACAGCTGGATGACAATGGGCTCACTCGGAAATTCAAGATGCAGCGCATCGCGTAGTTCAGTAGGCTCGCATGTAAAATCCAACAAGCTAATCACGGGATCATAGCGGTCGATCACGCACACCCTGCAGCGAGCAAGATGATACAACTCCCGCAAAACAAGCCCCGCGTACGCCAGAACCGAGGACTTCTTAAGATGCTGCGACAGATACACAGGCTCATATCCCTGAGCAGAAAACGCCTTCCCGCACTCCATATAGTCATAGGAAGGCTCCCCCGACTTACGGGACACGAATAGCACCTCGTCGCGGCGACCGAACAACCCGAACAGACGATATAGGCTATTAAATGCCGCACGAGATACGTAAGCAAACACCGCTTTCACATGCAGGAAACCCAAGCTAAATATTCCATTTCATTACAGTTTTACCTGAGCTTTTCCTAAGATCAGCTTCAAAGGCTGTCACCATATCGGCAACCGATTCGACTTCGAAAACGCCTCCGACAAGCGACTCGAGATATTTCGGCATCTCTGGATGCTGCCTATACATCTCGGCAACGGCTAGAAAATCAGCACGACCACTACGGCTACTTCCAAACAAACGCAAGCCCTTCTCCAGAACCATACGCGTATTCATAAGTATGGGATTTTCCGACACGCCCAAAAGCGAAACCGTTGCTTCGGGTTTCACTGTGTCAATTATCTGATCAATGGCCGCAGCCGAACCTTCTCCTCCGCAACACTCGAACGCATGGTCAAAAACACACTCCTTAGGAGCGTCGCAAGTAAGACGAGTTTCGTCAGCAAACGTAAAATCATTTAGCTTATATTCATTTCTGCCGAAAACACAAATCTGAGCATTTGGGTATCTCGTTTTCAAGATCAGAGAAACAATAAAGCCAAGATTCCCATCACCCCAAACCCCTATGTGTTCCTTGCGAGCATGAGCAATCGAATCAAATCTATCGACGGCGTGCATCGCAACACTTACCAATTCCGTAAATGCAGCAACCTCATCTCGCAATTGCGGAGGCAATCCCACAACGCGCTCAACTGGCAAAGAAACAAGTTCTTGCATAAATCCATCGTAGCCGCTGCCACAGAATTTACTGGTACGCAAATAGTTCTCCGCGATGCAATCATCTTGGCTACAAGGAGCGTTTGGTACAAGGGCAACCTTATCTCCAGGTGAATACGTACCAGACGGGTCGCGAACAACCACGCCAACCGCCTCATGAATCAGCGCCATAGGCAACTTTTTAGCTAAAACTGCAGCTGAACGTGTTCCTTGATAATAGCGAATATCAGCATTGCAAATTGAAAGAAAGGTTGGACGCACCAGTACTTCATTTGAAACCGGAATGTTCAGCTGAACCGGCTCGAAAACACGTGGGGCAACCAAACGATACGCACAGCTAAGCACGACAGTGTCCAATCAACGCGGAAGCAACTCGTAAATCTTGCGGGTAGGTAATCTTCATGTTCGACACGTCTCCGCGAACAAGCGCGACTTCAATACCACGAAGCGTAAAAATTTTACATGCATCAGTTAGCACGGCCTCTTCATTAGCCGTCAAACTCTCCATTAAAGCCTTGAGCTTCATCAAATTGAACGATTGCGGCGTCTGCCCCTGATAAAGCTCACTTCTGTCAGGAATCGCGCTAATAATGCGCCCATTCTCACTTCGAACGATGGTATCGGTAGCAGGAATCACCGTATCGCAAGCACCATGCTCGGCAGCGGATTGAATATTATCCTCAATAATCCTATGCGACACGAAAGGCCGAACCGCATCATGAGTAACCAGGATGCTATCTTCATTAATGTTGTAATTTTCGCAAAGATGCGCAATTGCGTTTCTAATAGTGGCGTTTCTTGAAGAGCCTCCGGCTATCACCGATACCGATTCGCAAAATTCTGGGCAATACCGCCTCAACAAATCATTCGTTTTCTGCACCCAAGACTCAGGACATAGTACGACCACTTTTTCGAAATAATTCCCAGCGCAAAACTTCTCAACCGTATGCGCAAGAATAGGCTTGTCGCCGAGCATGAGGAACTGCTTGGGCTTCTCCGGATTGCCCATGCGTGTTCCCGACCCGCCGGCAAGAATAGCTGCATATACGTTGCGTCCATCCGCCATCTGCAATGCTCCTTAGTAGTTCTTCTCGTAATACGCTGTTGCGGCTTCGATGGTGTCGTCGAACACCTTCTTGCCGTGGTCCAGCACGATACCGCGGCTGCAAAACTCCTTCGCCGTGGCGCTTGTGTGGGTGACGAACAGCACCGTCACGTTTTCGTCCATCATAATCTCGCGGATACGGGCGATGCACTTGCGCTGGAACGCGCGGTCGCCTACCGACAACGCCTCGTCGACCACCAAGATCTCCGGGTCGATTGCAACCGCGAACGCAAAACCCAAGCGCGCCTTCATGCCGCTCGAATATGTGCGCATCGGCTGGTCGATATACAGACCCAGCTCAGCGAAGTCGATGATCTTAGGCTCAAGTTCCTTAATCTCGGCGCGCGTCAAACCCAGGATCTGACCACGCAGCGAGATGTTCTCACGCCCCGTAAGCTGCATATCAAAGCCGGCAGTCAACTCCAGCAATGCGCTTACGCGCCCTTTGACCTCAACCTCGCCGGACGTCGGTGGCGGCAAGGTTGCCAATGATAATGTTAATCATGGTGCTTTTGCCCGCGCCATTGCGGCCCAGAAATGCTACCGCTTCGCCCTTCTTCACCTCGAAGGACAAATCCTCGCTGGCATTGACGCTTCCCAGGAAAGTGCCCTTCTTCTTGTAATTGAAGATGCCGAGGAACCTTCCCCGATCGTTTTTGTAGAGGTTGTAGGTCTTCGTCACGTGGTCGAAGCGGATGACCACCTCGTCGCTCACGCTGGTTTTGTGCTTCGCCTTGGCATCGCCCAACGACTCCTGCTGACCGTTAGAGGACATCGGCCACCTCCTCGTTAAACTTACCGTAGACGAACAGCGCAACCGCCAACGTCACCACGAAAACGACCGCGAAGCCAAGGCACAGCGTCGGGTCTTCCCAAAACCACGTTTTGTCGTAGAACGCCCCACGGAATGAGGTGACGAAGAACGTGATGGGATTGAAATACAGAATGACCTGAATCCAATCAACGGGAACGCTCTTCACGTTGAAGATGACGCCGGAAAGCCAGAAGAACGGCGTGGACATGGCGTTCATCAGGTTCTTCACGTCTTTGCTGATGGCCGAAAGCTGGCTGAACATAATGGAAACGATGTCCCAGAATATGAACATCATCAGCAACAGCACGGGCACTTGCAGCAAATAGACGTCAAACGACATGCCACAAGCGAAGTAAATGACGAAAAGCGCTGCCATAAGCATCAACTGCACAAGCATGGTGGCGCTCGTGAAAATGGTGGAGATGCCGCTCAGCGGGAACTTGATTTTGTTCACCAGGTATGGGTAACGATGCATGACGTCTATTCCCGCACCCAGCATGTCCTGCATGAAGAACCACGGAATCAGTCCGGCGCACAGCCATAGGATGTACGGCGGGGCGCCGGCTTCCCCCGCCCCACTGCCCACGCGCAGACCGATATCCAGGGCGAACCAGAAGCAGAAGATATACATGGCCGGCTTGATGAAGAACCACGACCACGACAGCACCGCGCCGCGGCTTTTCTTCACAAGCTCGAACAGGGCAAGGCGACCGATTTGCTTACGCCATGCCCAGTTGTCCTTCAATATCGTCCCAAGAGTGCTCAAGCGTTACTCCGTTCAAAACACCGTTTTAGCAAACGTTGATATTACCATAAGCGAATACGGGGCCCGACGCTACGGCATGGCCGGCTCGGCAACGATGCCGGACGGGTCGCCACCGGAAGATACAACGTCCATAAGCTGCCCCCACGCCTCCGTGTCCGCATTGACAACCCACAACCCACTGCTATTGACGTCGCCGGAATAGGGCCCCGTGCAGGAATACAGCACGACGTCGTTTTCATGCATGGCGAAATCCATGGCCAGATAGCCAAGCTTGCCCATATCCATATTGGAAGTGGTATTGCGACGCAGGTCGATGAGCGCCTGATCGATCTCACTTTCGCTGGACATACCGAGCACGTTGCGGATGATGCTTTGCTCAAGTTGACGGACATTCACCTGGCGCACGGCATCTTGGTCGTTGACATATTCCTTGCGAGCTCGTGCGAACACCAGAGCTTCGGAACCATCGAGCGTTTGGTTGTCACCTTTGGTCACCGTCACGTTCTCCGCAGTGGAAGGATCGGGCACTTTGACGGTTTTAGGCACGTCAACGGTAACACCGCCAAGGGCATCGACAAGATCCTCGAACGCCGTAAACGTGGTCATCAGGTAGTAATCGACTTCAACTCCCGTGAGACGCTCTACGGCATCCACGGTTTCCATAGGGTCGCCGCGCACCAACGTGTCGTTGATTTTGCTCGACTCACCAGGCAAAACCGTGTCGCGAGGGACCGTCACCAAGGTGATCTGGTAGTTTGCGGGGTCAACGCGCACCAGCGTGATGACGTCGGCGTGCTGGTCCAGTTGAGCGTGATCGGAGGCCTTGCCCGTGTACAAAGCCGTGCCCTTCCTGGAGTCGGACCCGATCAGCAACACATAGAAGGGGTCTTTGTGCTCGACCACGGAAAGCTGCAGCGAGTCGGAATGCTGCTGGGAATCGGCGAACGCGCCCAAGGCGGAGCACAGTGCGATGAACGCGATGGCGAACGCAGCAACGCCCGCAACCGCATAGGCAGCCATGCGCACAGACCTGCTCTTATCTTCTTCGCTAACGTTTTGAGATTCGGCGACCATACGCTACTTCACCTGCTTTCCTTGGCTGTGCGGCAAACGCGGGCCAAATTTGCCCTTGTTGTCGTAATGGTGGCGCAGCACCGGCTTGAACAGGCCGAAGTGCGTGATAACTGCGAAAAGCACCATGCCAAGCACAGCAATGACCGCAACCTGGACCGGC
>ENA-OPBF01001744-OPBF01001744.1-human-gut-metagenome-genome-assembly--contig:-NODE-1744-length-13601-cov-2.798243_pt1 | contig 13601 bp, 12 predicted proteins | sample MGYA00241067_ERZ501450 | MGnify/ENA primary metagenome ERZ501450 (study PRJEB25962, sample SAMEA2042516) | human gut metagenome | biome: human gut; feature: human-associated habitat; material: faeces... | reverse complement strand
AATCACCTAGCTTGCCATTATGTAAAACATAATCCTTAATTACCGGCACCAAATCCGGCGCATACTGAATATTATCAATCAGCACCGGCGGCGCATACCGCTGCAAAAATAGCACCGGCTCTTCATTAGCCATACTGCGCATCGCAGGCTCCGCCAAGTCAGCGTACTTGCGCTCAGGTGAGGCAAGTTGTTTGAGGATGGTTGTTCTGCCGGATTGAAAAGTACCTTTTAAGAGTATTAAAACTTTATTCAATTTACTAATTTGTTTCTTTATATTTCGTTTCCTAATCATATTATTTCGTTCTTAGAAAATTTAAATATTTAATTTTCAATGAGTCGTAAATGTAACAACAAATTAACGGACCAAATACACCACATAAGATATAAAATAAATCACTCGCAGGATAATGGGCTGTTATTCTAAAATAAATATCCGTTTGGTACTTATCATAATTAAATGTATTAAGAGCTAAAATATGAAAATTTTTTAATAATAACAAAAATGTATTGAATAGCCAAAAGAAAAACTGATGGTGCATCATTATTGAGAATGTATTTTTGCCAATATAACTCAATAATTCATTTTCTTTTACTTTATCTTTTAATAATTCAGCTATTAACACATAAAACCAAATACCAGTACAACCAACAATTAACGGCAATAACTGTTTATGTGTAGGAAAATCCAGTAAATGTATATTAGCTGTTATATTGTTATTAACAAATCCTAAAATAATTCCATTGATAATCGCTAAAAAAATTATTTTATTAAAACTAAAAGCATCATACTTTTCAAAATATTTATTATATAAATATCCTAAGTGATAAAATATCAAAAAGTAAAAAACTCGTCCAATAGCCAATCCAAAATTAGCACCGAAATTTTGATAATTATGATATCCTATCCAAAGTGCTATAAAATGCGCCCCAACCATTACCCCCCCACAAATCATTTGTTTATTGTTCAAGCACTTATAAATGGAATAATAAACAATCTGTACTAATAGCAATGTGCCAACAAACCAACCAGGCAAATTGAAATAAAATGGACATCCCACACCAATTATCGGCTCTAAAAATAACGAATATACTGATAACGAAATATTAAATTTAACCACTCCATAATTTATCAATAGCTGTACAAATAGTCCATAAAATATATTCCATAATAATAATGGTATAAGTAAATGCTGTATTTTCTTTTTTATAAAACTCAACGCATCTGTATACTTAAAAAAGTAGCCTGAAATAAACATAAATAAAGCCATATGAAAAGAATATGTAGGAAACCACGCAAATACATTTGACCAAGTATGCCCAATTACTACAGTAATTATTCCTATTGCTTTTAAAATATTCATTTTGTTATTCATAACTAAAATTCCCCTAAAAGTTTTCTTGTTTTTCAGATTTAGATTTTATCAAAAACTCAATAACAGACAACAATACACCTAATGCAATGTAATATGTTGGCCATACAGCATTACTAAACATTGCTGCGATACACCCACAAAAAGATATTGCTGAAAAAATAAATGTATATTCAGATACTAAAATTTTATAATTTTTGCTAATTAATAACATAATATATCCTATAGGTAATAACCATAAAAACAAGCCTATAATTCCATTATTAACCAAAACATTAGCAAAATTATTAACAACAGGGAATTCTGATTTAAATGGCCCAACTTCATAAGTAGTTTTATGCCAATTGGCTACTTCAGCATTCTTTAAATCCTCTTCTGTTAACGCTTCAGCAATATAAGCATTTTTTAATCCGTTACCAACACCGAAAATTGGGTTGTCTACCGCAACTCTTAAATTAGCAGATAAATTTATAAATCTTGCTTCATTACTTCTTGCATTTTTATTTAAAACGGAAAATACATTGTTTTTTAAATATTCTTCTGTATTTTCTGTTTTATTTTGATTGTTTGTATTATGCTTAACAACATTTTCTTCTTGATGTATCTTAATATCTGTTTTTCTCAAATCAATTGATTCATCAATCTCTGCTTGTTCGCTGACTATTACATTAGTTTTAAAAAACGATATTATAGTGTTATATTCAATAACATTTAAAGAAAACCCAAAAAGTGCAGACATTGTAATTATAGCTATGCTTTTATACATTTTTTTCACATTATCAAATATAACTATACTATAAAGCAAAAACACCTCGCCAAAATACAACAATGTAGCAGTCCGTGCTCTTGATAAAAAAATTAAAAACGTAAAATAACAAACTAATAAAAAATTCTTTATTCCTGTTTTTCCATAAATATAACTCCACAAATACGGAATACAAAAAGCCGCAACAATACCAAAAAAAGACGGCTCTGTACACAAACTTCTCAATTGGTTTTTCCATATAAGTGGTGGCCACCACCCATGCCCAAAAGCTATATCATAAAAATACGGATTTATAAATTTTAGAATTTGCACAGCAATTTCAGAATTAAATTTTAAATAAGCAATTTCCAGTAATGAGTATAATCCGCATATTATAACTAAATAACGTACATATTTTCTAACCAAATAAAATATATTTTGTGATTCCTTTTGGTATATATGATAAATTAAAAATACAAATCCCCAATATGTAATAGTAGGTATAATTACTTGATTAATTAACAAACGTAAAAATAAATATATTTTTACTAAAGTTATTTTATCTATAAGAACATCAATATTAGGGAATTTATCCAGCAAAACATCAAATTTTCCGCCATCAAAACTTTGCAAAAATTCTTCAAACGGATAATTAAATATTCCATAAACTAAAGAAACACTCTGCCATAGCATAAAAACAATTATATATAATGTAAACTTTTTATAATTTAAAAAATCAAATTTAAATTTAAAATATTCAAATATACAAAATAATAGTCCAAATATAATAAAATATACCGATAACCTGCCGCCTATTAAAGAAATTGTATATTCTCTTGGTAAACTATCAAACGGCAATGTTAAAATTGCCATTGCTAAACAAAATTTTTGTACTTTTAAAAGCTTATGCTCTGTTAACATCCTATCTTCTCCAAACTTTTAATTTTAATTTGTTTAATACAAAATACATAAAAATTACTACACAAAGCTCTGTTAAACTTACCGTAACAGCAGCGCCAACACCAGCAAACAAATTAGCTAATACAGAAATACTTACTACACTAATACATGCACAGCAAATTAAAATTTTACTATAAACCTTAGTATACCCAAAAGCCAATAAGGTATGTGTGCCAAAAACGTTACTTATTGCAACAAGCAACGGCACAACAGACATTACTTTTAATAATATTATTGATTCCAAATATTTGTTGCCTAAAAGTAAAAGCACTATATCTTTTGCAAAAAAAGATAATACAACAAACATCAAAATGCCAAATAAAACATATCCTTTAAGTAATCTATTCAAAAATTTTAATCCTTTTATTTTATTGTCTTGTACTTTTTTACTAACATATGGAAATACAGCTAATGAAACAGGGTTCAACAAGCCTTTTATACTTTCAATAATTTTATTAGCAGCCCCATAATAACCAACAATTATATCATTAGTAAAAAATCTTAATATAACAACATTAGTAGCTGTATATGCATTTATAGCCACGGTTGATATAAAAATATCCCATCCTTCTATAAAATTATTTTTTATAGCACTGTAACCTGGCCAAATAAATAAATAATTATATTTAACGAAAAGATATATTAATGCTATCGCCCCCGAAATAACACTCCCCATTGATTGCCATAAAGCCGCAAAAACATAATCACCAGGACTGCTAACATAATAAAAAATTACTGCAACTGTAATAATCCGCGCAATTATGTTAAAAATTGTTATATAAACCATTTTTTCAATTCCTTGAAAGAACCAAATGGGAAATATAACATTACCTATAACATTGAAAAATACTGCAAAGAAAAGTTTTATATCTATAAATGCCAGTAAATTAGTTAAGTTATACAGCAATAAAAAAAGACTTATACAAACTATACATAATATTGATTTACAAATAATAGTGGAAGAAAAAATATAGGCTTGCTCATTTTTAGCCGATGTAATAGCTATTTTACGGGGAGTTATCATATTAAAACCATAATCAGTACAAATAATAAAATACTGAACTACGCTCTGCATAAAAATAATACTGCCATATTTTTCAGCACCAAGCACACGCACTAAATATGGCAACAAAATCAACGCAAGCAAATATTCTAATCCTTTTAAACTAACCATTGAAATAATATTTTTTAATAAATTCATTTTTGAAAATCCGTAATAAATTGTTTAAATTTTTTCAGATAATAATAATATTTATAATTATATGCTATTATAAAATAAATTATTTTACTTTTTATTTTTATTGCTGAGTTTTTTAATATTTTTAGTTTCTCTTTTTTAAAAAAATTTCTAATTTTAAAAATTTCTCTTTGTTCATCTATATTATTTTTTTGAAACAACAGTCTATCTAAAGAGCATTTATAGGATTCTACAACACATTTATACGCCAATTCTTGACAATTGAAATTGTATTTTAGTGCATATTTTAATATTTTTGAAAAAGCTTCGACTTCATCATATAAATACTTATCAGCATTTCTATTAGATAAACTATTTTCACGCTTCAAATAATAATATTTACATTGAGAACAAAATATAAAATTTTTACATTTTGAAACCCAATCAATAATTATATATGTATCTTCACAGCATTGCCCAACAGGAAATTTAACAGACTTAATAATTTCATTTCGAAACAATTTATTCCAAATTCCTATAAGTATATTATTACTTAAATAAAAACCTATTATACTTTCGTCATTACCCAATTCAAAATCATTCAAATTACTAACTTTTTCAATTCTACCACTTTGATATTCTAAATAAAAATTACACATAGCAACATCTGCATTGTTTTTTATTAAATTAACATATAAATATTCATACATATCTTCAGCAATGTAATCATCGCTGTCAACAAAGCCTATATAATCTCCGCTACAAATATAAAGTCCTGCATTTCTGGCTGAACTCAAACCACCATTTTCTTTATGAATAACTTTTATCCTATTATCTTTTTGTGCATATTCATCACAAATTTTTCCGGAATTATCAGTAGAACCGTCATCTATCAAAATAATTTCTAAATTTTTATATGTCTGGTTAATTATTGAATCAACACATTTATGTAAATATTTTTCTACATTGTAAACAGGTACTATTACACTTATTAAAGCAGATTTCATATAATATACTCTTTATAAATTTTGTCCTTTCCAAAAAATTCTACGATACCAATAATAAACTACATTATAAAACGGCATTAAACCAAACTTTAAGCAAAAACCAATTATACGATATTTTTTTACTTGTGTTTTTAATAACCGCTTAGCAACTTTTTCTTTAAAAATATCATCGTTAAAAATTTGTAGATTACACTGAAGTTGTATAATTCGCTGAACTGATTGTGCATATAATGAATCAATGTAATTTTTAAAAAATTTTTTACATTGTTTTGTTTTAACTTCTTTTTGACAATACTCTATAAGATTATCTGCTATTTTTACAATATTAAAACTTAAAAAAGCATTGCGTATATAACTTTGTGAATCATTACGTTGAACATAATTATAAAAAACAATATTACAATACTTTATTCGTTTACACTTATGTATTGCTTTTATAACAAAATCATTATCTTCATAACATCCATTTCCATTAAACGTCATTAATCTCAATTTATTATTTTTTATGTGTTGTAATGAATAAAAATATCTCCATAAAACTGATTCCACGCTATTTATAACCAAATAATCTTCACCATTCAAAATATTGGTATTTTCTTTACAACAGAAAAAAGGGCGCATAGGTAAATTCAAATCATTTCCATTTATATCGACAGTTTTATATTTACCACATAACATATCTATTTGATATTTTTCTGCAATTTTTACTAATTCAGCAATACCATTTAGCTCCAAATAATCATCGCTATCTACAAACATCAAATATTTTCCGCTAGCCTGATTTATACCATAATTTCTAGCTTCTGCACTGCCACTATTTTTTATATGAAATACTTTCACTCTAAAATCTTTTTTTGCATACTCATTACAAATAATGCCAGAGCTATCTTTAGAACCATCATCTATCAAAAGTATTTCTAAATTTTTATATGTTTGAGCTATTAATGACTCTATACATCTTTTTAAAAATTTTTCGGAATTATAAATTGGTACAACAATACTAACAAAACTATTATTCATTTTATCTCACCTATTGCAATTATCAGATGTTATAAAAATTTTTTATTTTTCAATTTCATTACAAATTTCGCTCCAAAAAGTTTTATTAATAATATTTTTAATTTATGTCTAAATTTCAACCAAGGTGTTAACCATGTACCTTCAAAATGATGAATAGTATAAGTATTCTCAGTAATCTTGAGAACTCCTGTATCAATATTTTGGGGGCAAAAATATTCAGTCGGATAAATATAAATACATGCACAACATTGTATTTGATTTATATCTTTTAATCCATATTTTAATAATATTTCAGTAGTATATTCCACAACTGTTTTTAAATTAAATGAACCATCTTTATTTTTAAAATGCAAAGTATCATATAAATCAAGTATTTCTTTATATAGTTCGTGTCCAGGATTTACCCCAAGACCAAGTCCAGGATTTACCCCAAGAACGAAAGCATCTGCTATCGCAGCTGCCTTATTTTTATCGCCATCACGTTCACACCCCATAAAAGGCCCTTTAGCAACTATATCATCTAATGGTTTTATAACCTCAACATCTGTATCAAAATATATTCCGCCATATTTGTATAATATCCAAAAGCGTGCGTAATCGCTTACAAATGCCCATTTCTTTGCTTCATAAGCTTCTTTACAGTATTGATTTTGTGCAATATCAAAATTATTTTCATTCCATTCTATAATTTCATAATTAGGACAATATTTTTTCCACGTTTCAATATATCTTTTAGCACTATCTGGTAATGGGTTACCTCCAAACCAGCAATAATGTATTTTCTTTGGTATCATTTTTCATTTTTCTCCATGATATCTAAATATAACTCTTTCAATCTTTTACTCTCGCTATAAATGTCAAAACACTTCAACCTGCACTCATTACTTACTATATATTTTCTTTTTGCCTTTAATATTTCTTCAGCCCATACCCTATGTTTATTCTTTAATGATAAACGTTTTATATTTTTTACAAGTATTATTTCTTCTGTCACTTTATCAGAACAAATAAACGGCAAGCCATTTGCTTGTACTTCAACACCAACGACAGGCAATCCCTCATACAAAGAAGGCAACACAAATACATCCATAGTGTTATATAAATCTGCTACATCATTTCTTACGCCTAAAAATTTAACTGCTTTTTCTATCCCTAAATTTTTAACCTTTGCTTTTATTTGCAGCTTTAGCTTACCATCACCTATAAGCAACAGTCTGGCATTTTCTTTTTGTTTTAATACTTCATAAAAAACATCAATCAAAAATTCATGGTTCTTTTGTTTCATAAAACGACCCACATGCCCAATTACAAAGCAATTTTCTAAACTAAGTTCTTTTCTTAATTTTTCTCTTTTTTCTTTATTAAATTTAAACTTTTCAAGATTTATAGCGTTGTTGATAATTGTTACTTTGCCATTTGTTACTGCATTTTTACCATACATCCATTCAGCTGCCAAATTACTGCAAGCCCAATACTGGTTGGCAAATAATTTGGCAAATGGACGCAACAATCTTTTCACTATCGTTCTTATACCTTCCGCAGTATTATCCGTTGTATGGTTATGTAATATGCGTACTTTAGCACCTGCTAAATAGGCTGGCAATAATGCAAAACCACTAAGTGCGTTCATATTGGAGTGGACAATTTGATATTGATTCGATTGTATAATACAATATATTTCATACATGAATTTAAAAATATTTTTATTATATGGGGTAATTTTATAAACTTTAGCACCCTTTGATAAAACTTCTTTTATGTAGTTTTCATTAGCATCATTATGCACTACAAAATCAAATTGTATTTTACTTTTATCAATATTGCGGTAATAATTCATTATTACCGCTTCTACTCCGCCATTGGCAACTGCTCCTAATACATGTAAAACCCTTATTGGCATACTTAAGTGTTGGCACATTTTTTATTTTGCCTTTCCACAAAAAATTTTCATCATCATATGGTCAAAAATCATATGAATATCTTCTGTAATTTGCATATCATCAACCGGCACATGCATTTTGTAATCAGCCAATTCTTTTAATTTGCCACCACTATAACCGGTTAATCCCACAACTTTTGCACCAATTTCTTTTGCATATTCAACAGCTTTAATTATATTTTTAGAATTTCCACTGCCTGAAATAGCTATAACTAGATCATTGGCTTTTAAAACATCCTTCAGTTGCAGCAAAAATACATCATCATAACTCATATCATTGGCAATTGCCGTAATAATAGGAGTATTATCACTTAAACAAACTAATTTAAATTTTTTACCGGTTTCACAAGATATACCTTTATTAAAATCACACACAAAATGACTGGCAGTGGCCGAACTGCCACCATTTCCCATTGTATAGATGTTAGCACCATTTTTCCAAGCATCATTAACAGCATTCATAGCAGTATTAAGTTCTTCTATATTTAATTTGTTTAGTATAGAAACTTCTTTTGTTAAATATTCTTTTATCTGTTCTTTATAATCAATCATTATAGTTCACCTATTAATATCTTTTATTTTGTTCCCAATGTAATGCAGTTTTTAAAATATTTTCAATAGAACTTTTTTTCAACTGCCATCCTAATAATTCTTTTGCTTTTTTATTTGAGGCAACTAATACAGCCGGGTCGCCAGGTCTGCGGTCAGCAATCTCGTAAGGAACTTTTATTCCGCTGATTTTTTCAAAAGCACTTATTATCTCCATTACCGTAAATCCCTCGCTGCTGCCAAGGTTGAATTGCTCTGTAACATTATGCTGCATAATATATTGAAGACCTAAATAATGAGCTTCTGCCAAATCTTCAACATGTACAAAATCACGCACACAACTGCCATCTCTAGTTTCATAATCAGTGCCAAACACTTTTAATACTTTATTCTTATTTAACGCGGCTCTTATTATTAATGGTATTAAATGACATTCTGGATTATGATTTTCTCCTAACATACCATCATGTGAACAACCGGCAGCGTTAAAATATCTAAAAGAGCACGAATGTAATCCATATGCTTTTTCATAATCCAAAAGTATTTTTTCGCCAATTAACTTTGTCATACCATAGGGGTTAATAGGTTCCTGCGGATGCATTTCATCAATAGGTATATATTTAGGTTCACCAAAAGTTGCTGCTGAAGAAGAAAATACAAAATATTTAATGCCATTAGCAACTGCTGCGTCAAGCAAGGTAAGCATTTTAGTTACATTATTATCATAATATCTTTGAGGACGGCTTACAGAATCCGGCACAGAAGCAAAAGCAGCAAAATGAATTATGGCGTCAAATTTTTCTTCTGATAAAAATTTACTAATAAACTCTTTATCTCCAAAATTACCTTTAATAAATTTACCAACTATTACAGATTCTTCATGTCCGTCACTTAAATCATCCAAAACAACTGTATCTATACCCTTTTCATAAAAATATCTATTACAATGACTGCCAATATATCCGGCACCACCGGTAATTAAAACTTTCACTTTTTACACTCTCCTGTTATAAATATTGCTGCTTGATATAAATCATCAAATCTATAATCGGCTCCTAAATTAACTTTATTAATTGCAATAGTTTTTATACCATAATTTTTCCCAGCTTCTATATCTGTTTTACTATCGCCAATCATAAATGATTCATTTTTATTTACTTCATGCTTTTTTTCTGCCTGTAAAAATAAACCTATTTGGGGCTTACGGCAATTACATTCTCCCTCATCATGCGGGCAAACAAAAATATCATCAATTTTTGCGTTTTTATGCGTTAATTCATTGCACATACTCTTATGTATATTATTCAAATCACTCATACTCATAAGTTTCCGTGCAATACCTCTTTGATTTGTTAGAATTATCACTTTAAAACCAGCATTATTAAATAAATTAATAGCTTTATCTACATAAGGAAGAAACTTAAAGTCATTCCATGTTTTTATATAATCATGTTCCGGTGCTTTTTTATTAATAACACCATCTCTATCTAAAAAAATAATTTTATTAAGCAAAATAAACCACCCTGCTGCCATAACGTGCTATTCTAAAATCTAACTCTCTTAACCCAATAGCTTTGCGCACAGCATCTTGTTTACTTTCATCACAGTATAACAATATAAATCCGCCGCCACCGGCTCCTAACAATTTGCCACCAAGCGCACCTGCGTTTATTGCAGCTTTATAATATTCATCGATTTCTAAATTGCTGATGCCATCTGTGACTGTTTTTTTCTTTTGCCAAGCTTTATCAAGCATAACAGCAAATTTATCATTAAAACCCTCTTCAATTAATAATTTTTTCATTTCATCTGCTTGGTTTCGCATATAATTTAAAATATCAAGTTTTTTGCTTGTTTCTGCACTTTGCTTTTCTAATATGCAATCTGCGCTACGCCTAATTCCTGTATAAAACATCATTAATTTTCTATCCATTAATTGCTTTTCATTATCAGTAATTTCTATTTTTTCTCTATTTACTTTTCCATCGCGTTCAAATGAAAAATAATTAACTCCACCATAGGCAGCTGCATATTGATCTTGCTTTCCAATAGGATGTTTTAAAATATCTATCTCTATTTGACAGGCTTTTTCAGCCAATTCGTGAGCAGATAAACGTTCTCCACAGTAAGTATATAAAGCGTTTAAAAGACCGACAGTAAAGCTGCTGCTGCTCCCCAAGCCTGTACCGGCCGGAATATCAGAAATTGAGGTTATTTCTACTCCTTTTTCTACACCAGTCATTTGCATACAAGCTTTTGCTATATCGTGTTGAATTTCTTTTAAATCGTCCACAATTTCAGTTTTAGAATAACTTATTCTAATAGTGTCATCAAAACGTTTATTTATAGTTATATAAACATATTTATTAATTCCAGCACTCATCACTGCTCCATAACCAGTTTTATAATATGCCGACAAATCTGTTCCTCCACCAGTAAAACTAATACGTAACGGTGTTTTTGTTATTATCATCTTTGCCATTCCTCCTGAGCTTTTTGATAATTATCTAAATTGCCTATGTCTAATAAATACTCTTTTATCTCATATCCATACATTTTATTAACTAATTTAGGTAATACGTCTTTTCCAAAATCGCAAGGATGGATATTTGGTATATAGTTAAAAATTTCATTATTAGTTACATAAATACCAGCATTTGCTAAATTACTTTTTGGATTTTGTGGTTTTTCTACAAATTCATATATTAATTTATTACTATCAATTGCAGCTATTCCACATTCTTTAGGTTTATTAGTATGAAATAAACCCATTGTTAAAATAGAATTTTTCTGTCTATGAAAAGAAATCATGCTTTCTAAGTTAACATTAGTTAAATTATCAGCATAGCAAATTAAAAATTTTTTTTCACTACCAACAAAATTTTTATTTGCTAAAATAGTACCTCCACTTCCTAAAAGCAGCGGTTCATAAAATTCTTCTATTCTCACTTTTGATGTACTTTTATTATGCTTATTTATAAATTCACGAACAGCATCTGGCAAATAATGTGTATTTATCAGTACTTCTTGAATATTGTATCTTTCAAATAGTTGAAGCCACCAAGCCAAAAGAGGCTTACCGCAAATTGGTACTAAACATTTGGGAGTTGTATTCGTTAAAGGTCTTAATCTTGTACCATAACCAGCAGCCAACAAAAAAGCTTTCATATCATCACACCTCAATACGCACCTGTTTTCTTTAAAACAACACTAACAGTTTTTATTAAAATTTTAATATCTAACCATAAAGACCAATTGTTTATATACCAAACTGTCATTTCCACGCGCATTTTATAATCTACTTCACTACGTCCACAAACTTGCCAATATCCAGTTATTCCCGGTTTAACAGAATAATATAAGTCAATATATTTACCGAATTTAGTTATTTCATCTTTAACTATTTGTCTTGGACCAACTAAACTCATATCTCCTTTAAGAACGTTAAAAAGTTGAGGAAGTTCATCCAAGCTACTTTTACGTAATTTTGCACCAATTTTTGTTATTCGAGGGTCATTTTTAAGTTTATAAAAAGTTTCCCATTCAGCTCTTGCTTCAACATTATCTTCTAAATATTTTTTTAACACTTCTTGTGAATTTTCAATCATGCTTCTAAACTTATAACATTTAAAAACTTTACCGTTCTTTCCTATGCAATCATAAGCATATATTGCTTTTCCTCCATCTTCTTTTTTTATTTTATAAGCAATATATAAATAAATCGGACTTAAGATAATTACTCCCAAAAAAGCTAAAATAAAATCTAAAGCAGCTTTAATAAAAGTTTCAATATTTTGTTTTATCAATGTCTTCACCTTTAATTGTAATAAAATTTATAATTTTATTTTACATTATTTTATAATGTTATTTTACCATACCTTTACCCCCCCCGCAAGACATTTCCGTTAGAGTGAATCTAACTTTTACTGGTCTTGGTGAAACTTTATCCCTGCCGGTAGGTTAGCGCGGCAACGTAGTTTTACGGTAAAACGCACTGCCGGTAATGCGGGATATCAATGACTCATCTAAAAAAATAACGTCACAACAAATTTGATGCTGACATTAGAAGTTTATCTTTTTTATTATATTAAGGTTCACAAATTTCACTCCCTATTCAGTCATGAAATTTGCGTAGCTTCGCTGTCACAGTTATCAACTTCGCTTCCAGCTCATTGCTAACCGGCGACTCAGCTAAAAACAAAACCACCCTGCTTACTCCAAACGGAATAAACAGGGTGGTTTACTTTACCTATTACAACTTATTAAGTTTTTCTGCTGTTATGCAGTAAAATCAGTTATTAGTAGGCACGTTATTGTATTTTACTTTAACGTCGCGGTATCTGCTCATGCCGGTACCTGCCGGAATGAGTTTACCAATAATAACGTTTTCTTTAAGTCCGAGCAGCGGATCAACCTTGCCTTTAATGGCTGCGTCCGTAAGTACACGGGTGGTTTCCTGGAAGGAAGCCGCAGACAGGAAGGAATCGGTTGCCAGAGATGCTTTGGTAATACCCAGAAGAATCGGGTGGCCTTCTGCCGGCTGTAAGCCGCGGTCAAGCATCTCGCTGTTCTGTTCTTCAAATTCACCGATATCAACGTATTCGCCCGGTAGCATTGTTGTATCGCCTGCTTCGTCGATACGTACTTTACGCATCATCTGGCGTACCATAACTTCAATGTGCTTGTCGTTAATTTCTACGCCCTGAGATTTGTAAACGCCGAGTACCTGCTGTACCAGATAACGCTGGGTTGCACGCACGCCGCTGATGCGGATAATATCATGCGGATTGAGAGAACCTTCGGTAAGGCGGTCGCCTTTTTCGATTTCCTGACC
>ENA-OPBF01001729-OPBF01001729.1-human-gut-metagenome-genome-assembly--contig:-NODE-1729-length-13703-cov-2.254103_pt1 | contig 13703 bp, 8 predicted proteins | sample MGYA00241067_ERZ501450 | MGnify/ENA primary metagenome ERZ501450 (study PRJEB25962, sample SAMEA2042516) | human gut metagenome | biome: human gut; feature: human-associated habitat; material: faeces... | reverse complement strand
CACCACCTTTTTAAATGCTGGAAATATAAAAATGCTTTATTGCGTAGGCTGCAGCTCCGGAAGCTCCGGAATATGTATCGTAGTCTAAAATTTGTACAGTCTGATCCGAAGGGTCATCTATAAACAGGAGCTGTTGTGTGATATAATCCATCAGCTCTTCTTTTATTTCTGCATTTGAAAAAAGATTGCCGTGGAGGTAAATCTTATTAGGGTTAGTAATAATTGCCAGATTTGATATAGTGATACCGAGATATTTTAGCGCTGTGGAAATGTAATTTCCTACTAAAGTATCTCCCATAGAAAATGCTGTGGAAATATCCTTAATAGTTAAATCCTCAGCACAAGGCTTTAAGGAAGGTAAAATAGTGGCTGCGTTGCTTTCATATAGTAAGCGGCAATATTTTAAAAGCCATGTTTCGCTGCAATAGGTTTGAAGACAGCCATACTTTCCACATTCGCATTTCTTGCCATTTGGATTTACAATGGTATGTCCAATTTCGCCGGCATAATAATTTGTTCCCTGAAAAAGTTTTGAGTTTTCTATAAGAGCGCAAAACATACCGGCGCCTACATGAAAAAAAGCAAAGGTATCAGGAGAAGAACGGTCAAATAAATATCTTCCAAGCGCCATACACCGTACATTGTTTTCACAGATTACAGGTATGTTTAGCCGTTTTCGCAAAGCCTCTCCACTAAATTGTGGGCATAGGGAAGAATTGGTAATTACTTTATCCTGGTGCGCATCAATATGTCCGGGAACTGCAATACCAATTCCTACCATGGCAGAAGCGAGAGAAGGATTTTTTTCCAAAATCTCTTCTATTTTTTCTATTAGAAAATCTGTAATATTGCCATTATTCGTTTCCTGAGTAGAAAAAGAAGCCTGAAATACGGCAGAACCTCGCAAATTGCAGATGGAAAATCGGATATGTCGGGAAGTAAATTCAATTCCCATAGCATATACCCGGTCTGGAACAATATCCAGTAAAATTCTTTTTCTGCCGGGAGAACAATCGGCAGTATTATCCTCCGCACCGATTTCTTGTATTATGCCTTCCTGAATAAAATTTCCTGAAATGGATGTTACTGTTGCCGGAGTGATTTGCGTTTGCTTAGCAATCGTGGAGCGTGCAACAGGTGCATTGCGGAAAATGTATTCCAATATGGTACTTCGGTTTTCCTGATTAGTCATGAACGTTTAACCTCCTATTATGGGGAAACCGGCATAATTGGTAGAAACCTCTATAACACGATAAACGTCAAGCGCCTTCTGGAAGTCAAGCTCGTGTGAACAAATAAAATCATGAAAATCTTTCCATGCCTTTTGGGTATTTTCCTGTTCCCCTCCTGCTAAATAATAAAGTGCATTTGCTAATAGTATACAATACTCATTATGGTAGTCAAGATGTTTACAGAAAATGTCAGTTATAGCAGATGGATGTGTGGCAGGGCAGGTCTCCCGATTTTCTTTAAAACGCAGTAAAACTTCTTTTAATTTCATCATATTTTCCTGTACGGTTTTGTTTTCACGAGGACCTTTTCCGTTAAAGTAATCACAGTCGCAAAGAGCAGAAACCTGACTTAAATATTCGTAGTAAATTTTCCAGTTTTCGCCGTATGCTGCGGAAAAATATTCTTCAGCCAGTTCTTCAAAGGTTTGTGTTGTTCCAAAAAGACATTTACCCATTACATAGTTAGGAAGTCCGTTGGGTAAAAATGCCCGAAGTTCCTGACAACTGATATAACCGTCTAAATGAAGCTCTTTTAAATATTTAATATCATCATAAATGATTTTTGAAATATGCACATACCCCATATCACCGTAATGCGCCCGTCCCAAAGGATAGTCATAGTCAAAACATTCGCCATTAAAGGCTTTTTGCCATTGGTTTAAGAAAGACAAATTTTCTTCCAGATTAACAGGAAGAGTAATTTTATTACGCACATATGCAGGAGGAGCGGGAAGCTCGTTTGGCATTTGGTAAGATTTCTTAAAAGTACGGCTGATTGGCGCAAACATCATAACAAATCGGTCAGGATTTAGGATTTCTTCTTTTTGAGGCGCCCAAAGCAATTCCTCGTAAATCAAAAAGACAATTTTTGTTTTTAATTTTTTTTCTGTGAGAAGAGCATCAATTCTATTCAGTATACGCACATATAAATCAGTCGGTATGGACTTTTGACAATTTTCACATTCACAATGGTTATTGGCAGCATCGGCCAGCCATACATGAAGGTAATCAACCTCAGGGTGTTTTTTAGCATAAGCTACAACCTTTTCGGCAAAACTTTCCACTACGTCAGGATTGGAATAGCATAAGTTTGTGTTAATAGGGATGCCGCCAAAGAAACCTCTCTTTCCGTTTACTAATGCAGTAAGAGGAAGTTGAGACTCATCCAAAGTATTGTCTGTTACCACCCAACCTAAAGTATTCTGATTTAAAACAGAACAAGTCCAACCGTGACCTACCCGATGATGCTCTAAACTGCGTTTTTGCAATTCCTCATCTATAAGCAGAGAAATTTCGGCTGCTTTTTCTAATGAAAAATCCTCGGCAGGGAGCATAGGGTTGTTTTTGTGACTGTACCATAAATTTAAAAAAGCATAGGGAAGCTCAAATTGTAGGAAAAAGGTGTTAAAGCCCAGCTTTGGAAGCCAGTCAATAAATTCAAAAATATTTTCCGGACAATCTGCTCCTTCGATACATACACCACGATACTTGTTTTCTGCTTTTTCATAGCAGTGAACATCTAAACCTTCTATGGAAGAGATTTGCGGAATGTGTTCATATTCCTTTCCCGGTCTTAAAAATCTGCATCCGATAAGTGTCAGATATTTGTACACACCTAAAAGAACAGAACGGGGATTGCTCCCTTGGATGTATCCGTTTAAATTAGAAATTTCAATACGATAGGCATCCTCTGTATCAGAAAGGCTATGAGTATCAGAGAAAAGTCCGAGGGTGATATTGGAACAGGAAACTGCTGTGGTATCATTCGTAAAGTTAATCGTATTATTTACTTTTAATAAATAATGCTTTAATTCAGAAGCAGCGAAAGAAATAGTTCTCGACTCTTTTGAATAGGATAATCTGGCATACATAATATTTCCTCCGTTATTTTATGATTTTAAATAATTATTTTAAATAAAAAATTATAAATAAATTATATCGGAAATAAAATGAAAAGTATATGTTGATAATGCAAATAGGATATTAAAATTGAATATAATTAACAAAATGTTTAAAAAATATTGATTTATTGCATGAGATATAGTATATTATAACCATGCCAAATAAATTCAATAATTTATATTAAATAAATAATATAGAGGAGGAAGACATGGAAGGAAAGACGACTTTAACAGAATTTCGGAAAATGAATTCTGTAAAGAAAAAAAGGATTATGCGGAAGAATATGTGGTGTTGGGTTTTTATGCTTCCCACGTTGCTCTTATATATTCTGTTCCAAGGATATCCGATTATCACAAGCGCATGGTATTCCATGCTGGACTGGTCGGGCATGACCATGAATGCTACTTTTGTAGGATTACAAAACTTTAAGGAATTGTTGGCGGATCCGTTGTTTCGAAACTCCGTTGCAAACAGCTTTAAGTATATGATATTCAGCGTGCCGATACAGTTGATTTTATCCCTGGTAATTGCCTACATACTTACAAGCATTATTAAAAAGGGCGCTACCGTATTTCGAACAATGTATTTTATTCCGGTTATTACAACTGCATCTATCGTAGGTATCATTATGATTTTCATTTTCGGAGGAACAGGGCCTATCAATCAGGTGCTTGCTCTTTTGGGAATAGATACCATTAACTTTTTGGGAGACGAAAAGACGGCGTTGTTTACCGTGGTGCTGATTGGAATATGGAAAGATTTGGGTACTTACATGATTTACTGGATTGCTGCTTTACAAAGCGTATCTCAGGATGTATATGAGGCAGCCAAAATTGACGGCGCAGGCAAATTCAGAACTTTTACCGATGTAGTATTCCCGTTAATCCTTCCTATCGGAGGCGTTATCACTGTACTTTGTGTCATCGGTTCTTTGAAGGTATTCGATATCGTTCAGACTATGACAAACGGCGGACCGTATTTCGCAACCGATGTGGTGGCAACTTTTGTATATCGTACTGCATACTCCAGTACAACAGGAAGCCCACGACTTGGCTATGCCAGTGCTGCGGCATTGTTGTTTGGTCTGATGGTAGTAACAATCGGTATTGTTCTTAATCTTGTAAAGAACTACTTTAATAAGAAGAGAAATGTGTGAGAAAGGAGAACGCTATGAAAAAAGTAGGAAAATCTATCATTTACATATTGCTTGCGGTAGTGGCGTTTATCTGGGTATATCCATTTATCTGGATGATTACAGCTTCCTTGAAAACACAGGATGAATTTTTTGCAAGCGGATTAAGCTTAATACCCAAAAGCTTAAATTTTGAAAACTATGTGAGGGCATGGAATAATGCCAACTTCGGCGTATACTTTAAAAACTCTATCATTGTAACTGTCAGCGTTGTAGTAATCGTATTGCTGGCTACATCAGCGGCAGGTTATGTTATGGGGCGTTACGCATTCGTCGGTAAAAAGCTGATTATGGGGATTTTTATGGCAAGTATCACAATCCCATTAGTATTTACAGTTATTCCTATTTATGAATTATTAAAAGAAATGGGATTAGAGTCCAATCTGTTAGGTTTAATTCTGGCAGAAGCCGGAGGAGGACATGTAATCTTCCTGATGCTGTTTTCCAGTTTTTACGGAGGTCTTCCCAAGGAGCTGGAAGAGGCGGCAACCATTGACGGAAGCGGATTTATGAAAACATACAGCAGCATTATGTTCCCTCTTGCAAAACCGATTATGGCTACGGTAGTGATTATGCAGTTTATCTGGACATGGAACTCTTTTCTGCTTCCATTGATTGTAACACTCAGTAAGCCGGAGCTTAGAACATTGGCGGTAGGACTTTATGCTTTAAGAGGTGAAAACGTAGTAGACTGGACAGGAATTGCAGCAGGTGCATGTATTGCAGTTCTTCCGATTATCATTATTTTTGTATGCTTACAGAAATATTTTGTAGACGGCGTAGCAGGTGCAGTTAAGAGCTGAGAAATTTTATTAAGTGAAAAAATCATTATGATTTAAAATAAGGAGGAAAAAAATGAAGAAGCGAATTGCAGCATTATTTATGGCAGGTCTTATGGTGGTTTCAGCAGCAGGATGCGGACCAAACGTAAGCGGAGAAAAGGAAACACAGAAAGAAGAAGCATCTACGGAGAAAAAGGACGAGGACAAAGGCGGAGAAAAAGTTCTTCAGGTCGTAGACATGAGTGACAGTACAAAAGCCAGAAGGGAAGAGTACAACAAAAAGTTTGAAGAAGAAAATAACTGTAAGGTAGAATACACCGTTCTTTCCGGTGACCAGTATCAGACAACTATCAACTCTGCTATTAAAGCAAATACAGCTCCTGACTTATTTGCTCTGCCAAGTGGCGTGAAGCTTTCCACAGCAGTAGAAGAAGGCTGGTACATGCCGATGAACGATTATGTGGAAGACGGATTTTTTGACACATTCTCAGAAGGTTCTTTAAATGAAGGCGTTACTACAATGGACGGACAGGTATACGTTTTACCGGAGTCTGCAAACATTGTAAATACTCTTGTTTTCTATAATGAAACAGTTCTGGAGGATGCAGGCGTAGATGTAAATAATCTTCCGAAGACATGGACAGAGTTTAGAGAAGTTTGTAAACAGGTAACAGAAGCAGGAAATGGTAAATACTACGGAATGATTGAAGGCGGAAAACAGGTAAACCGTTTGGAAATTGCAATCCGTGCATTATCCAACCTTGCAGGAAGCAAATCTAACGATATCGGTGTTATCAGCATGGTAGACGGAAAGAACGTTTTAGCTTCTGACGCAATGGTTCAGGCATTTGATTTTTACAGCGGATTAGTACAGGACGGAAGCTTCCATCCAGACTCAGCAAACCTTGCAGCTCCGGAAGCAAGAGCTTTATTTGCACAAAATCAGGCAGCATTTTTAATTCAGGGTTCATGGTGCATTTCTACATGGGAAAAAGAAAATCCGGACTTGAAATTTGGTGTTATGCCAATGCCTGAACCGGATGACGGAGCAAAAGGCGGTCTTCCATATATCGGAGCACAGCCATGGATGGGTATTTCTAAAAACTCTGACAATCCGGAATTGGCAGCAAAATATCTTCAGGGATTATATTCTGAAGAATATCAGTCAGGCGTAGTAGAAGACGGCGGTTTTGTATCAGCAGTTGAGGGTATCAATGAAAAATACATGAAAGACGGTATCATGAAAGAATACTATACAATCGCAAAAGAACAGGGTAAATTATGTCCGGATCCGATTGTAGCAAAAGCAGATGCAGCAAAGGTTTACGCAAATGTAACAGAAGTTTCACCAAACCTTGGTCAGATTGTACAGGGTGTGTTGACAGGAAAAACAGATTATAAAGAGTCTTTACAGACATTATCCGACAATACACAGAAAGCATGGGATGAAGCGATTGCAAAAGCACAGGAAGGCGGAGCTGATGTTTCAGCGGCAGATTTTGAATTTGCAAACTGGAACCCATTAGAAGATTACACGACAGAAAGTTATAACAATAGATAAACTCCTGTTTGGGCGGGGCATTTCCTTGGAAAAAGGGAATGTCCCGTCTTGTTTGTTATTTTTTTCTTTTCTTTTTTGAAATAAATTTTCGGTATTGAGAAGGAGTAACTCCTATAATGTTAAAAAAAAGCTTAGAGAAATGTTGCGAATCTTTTAAACCAATCATACCCGCTATTTCTGTGAGATTAAGGTTAGTGGTAGACGTAAAATGGATTGCCTGATTAATTCGGTAGATATTGATATAATTTCCGAGAGAGATATTCATGTATTGAGAAAAAATTTTACTTAGGTATCGACCGGATATGTTAAGCTTATCTGCAATGTCGTCAATCATGACTTTGTTCATATAATTTTTTTCTATGTAATTCAGCGTAAAAGAAATATATTGGCTTTGTGTTTGGGCGGGCATTTGTGTAACGGGTATATCACCATATGATTTCAAAATCAGCAATGTGATACGGATTAGATATAAATTAATGTTAGCTGTATCAATGAAGGAATAAGAAGAATTATAGAGTTCAATAATTGAGCGAACAGCCTTTTTAATTTCCGGAGTTACGGTTTGTTTATGTAAAGAAGAACAGCAAAAGAACAGGGAATGCAATAAATTTATAGAAGAATTTTCTTCTAAAGTAATCTGAGAAAGCAGTTCTGAAGAAAAGTGAATATGATAAAATTCACAGGAGTCGTCATCATTTAAATAAAAGGAGTGCACGATATTAGGTAATAGAAATACGAAATCATCCGGTTCACACTGGATAACTTGATTATTCACAGCCATAGAACATGTGCCGGATTTAATTAAATAAAGTTCACAACTGGTATGAAGATGCTTTGGAAAATGATAGTGATTGCTTCGATATTGTATAGTAGCTCCTGAGATAAAATTAACACATAAAGGCAGATATTTGTTTCCCTGTTTCATAGTGTCCTCCTGCTTGAAATGTATGGATAAATTATAAAATGAAAAACGTGAAAAGTAAACATGAAGTTCCGAATTATATAAAAAAAGGTCTTAAAAGGAGAGGATTATGCGAGCAATAGAAAAGGTGAATTAGTATAATGATAATATAAAGTTGTTGTGCAAAATGTTATGTATTAAGGATAAAAATGATAAAAACATAGTAGAATAACTAATACATATATATTTTATATTGTCAAAAATACTATAAATTAAAAAATAAGATGAGAGGTTGAACAGAAGTTGAAGAGTAAAAAGAGAGTGTTTTGTATAAGTTTTTTTGTGCTTTTTGCAATATTGTTTTTTGTTGGATTTTTAATCAAAAATGTAATCCATAAGGAAGAAATACCTATGGCAGTATCGCAGATAAAAGATTATAAAGGGTACACACGTATAGTCAGTCGGGAGGAGTATCAATTTTATAAGTCTTTTGTTGAAAAAGAAAATCCAGAGGAAAAAGATCTGCAGTATTTAGACAAAAAAACCAGAGAATATGCAAATTATGTAAATGCAGAGTTTTATTTAGGAAGTAAATTAGGGCTTTGTGCCCCATATTCTTTTGAACATTTAAAATTACAAATGGAACAGGAAAATAATTCCAGGAAAGTTAAAATAGCAAATGGTGAAAAAGTGTATGGTTTAGAAGAATTTACATTGCAAACTTATTTCCAATATCAACTGGATCAGTTAGAGATTGCTATTTGTAATTATTTACAGCAAAATACAGATGAAGCTATGATAAAGGCTGCTAAAGAATATTATGAAGAAGATGAAAATAAGGTAAACATTCGTTCCGAAGTTGTGTATGAAATGGCTCAGGACGGCGAAAAGGAAACAATTACAGCAAATAGAGAACAATTAAATTTTCTTGGAAAGTCCGATATGGGTCTGGCAGATTTTCTTGAAACAGGTAATGTAAATGATGTATATCATGATGAAAGGGACAGTAAAGAAAGAGAAGTAATCATAAAAGCAATAAAAAATGAGACAAGTGGATTTGAGGAGAATAAGGATGCTGTAATATACAGTTATATTCGTACAGAATTGTATCCGGAAATGATTCAGACTGTGGCGGAAAATAATCCGACAGAGTTCGAATAGAAAAATAAGTGTGTAAACACAGGTAAAGGAGAAAAGGGTATGGTAAAGAAGAATTACAAGAAAAAAATACTGGCGCTTTTTATGGCAGTAGCAGTATCGGCAACCAGTGGAATGCCGGTGGTCTCAGGAATAAGAAATGTAGTGGCAGATTCTGTTTACAGTAATGAGAATTTGTCTAAAAATTCCACTTTTGAAGAAGGTGTACCATTAAGTTCTGCTAATGGACAGTCCCATGCAGGAAACTGGCATGCATGGCAGTCAGCGGAAAAGACAACAGAACAGGCTCATGGAGGAAAGACATCTGTAAAATTGTCTAAAGATGGTACATCCTTAGAGCAGGATATTCCGGGACTTCAAAAAGGTATGACCTATACTTTCCGCGTTTGGGCAAAACTTTCTTCAAATAGTGAAAGTGCGAAACATTGGCTTGGTGTAAAAAATTATGGCGGGGATGAAATAAAAGTAAAGATTGATTCCGCAGAATGGAAAGAATATACGCTTGATTTTGTGTATAGTGGAACAAGTGATGCTCGTGTATATGAATGGATAGAAGCAGATGGTGGCGTTGTGTCATATTTTGACGATGCTGTTGTAGAAATTAAAAGTGATATTCAAAAAGTAAGTATTGAAAACGGAAAGCTGGAAGTTGTTTTTCGTGAAGGCGTAACTTCGGATGTAAGTGCACTTTCAGCTACATATACAACAAGTATTGATGCATCTACACCAAAGGAATTAAAACTCACACAGGAAAGTTTGAATGCAAATACTTTAGTATTGAAATTTGATGAAATACAAAAAGCTCCTGTAAGCCAGAAGGTGGATGTTGTTGTTACATATAAAGGGCAGAACATTCCGTTAGACTTCACTGTAGAAGAGTCAGGTGAAGAAGTTGTAAATGCTTCTATTAAAAGTGTAACTGCAGAAAACGGAAAGGTCACTGTAGTATTAGATAAAAATCCTACAGTTGCACCTGTAAATGAAGACTTTACATGGAAATATCAGGTGGATGGAGAAAAAGAAACACCGCTGGAAGTAAAAGACTTTGCTTACGATAAAGAAACTGCGACAGTAACTGCTACATTTGATGAAATGCGCGGAAGTTCAGAGAAAGCTCAGAATGTAGAAGTAAAGGTAGCTTATAAGGATCAGACTCCTGTGTCAGGATCTTTTGAAATACTGGCAACACAGAGTCACATTTTCTATGTAGACAGTACAAATGGATCAGACAGCAACGATGGTCTTTCACCGGAAAAGGCGTTTCAGACAATTGATAAATTAAACACCATTACTTTTATCCCAGGTGATGAAATTCGTTTTAAAAAAGGAGAAACTTTTGTAGGGGCATTTCAGCCACAGGGTTCAGGTGAAGATGGAAATCCAATTAAAATCGGCAGTTATGGTGATGGAAAAGTGAAGCCTAAATTAATGCCAGGAGAAAATTGGACAGTTCCGTATTTAATGAGTGCAAATGCCATGGTGAAAAATGTTAAAGTGAACCATGTTATTCGTTTTTATAATCAGGAATATTGGGAAGTAAGTGACCTTGAAATCGTAGATCCAAGAGGTAAAGATTATATTACCAAGGGCAGCGATGTCTATATCGGAAACAGCAAAAATGATGTCTACCGCAGTGGTATCAATATTGCTGGAGAAGATATTGGAGAATTAGAACATTTTTACATTGATAATGTTGAAATCCATGGTTTCCACGGACCGGGAACGAATATTGGTAAATCTTCCGGTGGTATTACAATGAATGTTATTACAAACGAACAGAGAAACAGAGAAAATTCAACACCTACCAGAATTAATGATATTCGTATTACAAATTGTGAAATATATGATGTGGGACGTTCGGGAATTAACTTCCTGACACCATGGTCTTATCGTACAGATGAAAAATGGGGGCCATTTGATTATGGAACAAAAGGATATGATTATTTCCCATATGAAGATTTCTATTTAGGAAATAACTATATTCATGATGTTGATGGAGATGGTTTGATTATTGACAACTGTAAAGATGCAGTTGCAGAGAAAAATCTTGTAACCAGGACATGTTTAAGACCGGCAACAGAAGGTGGTGGCGCTGCAGTAGGAATGTTCAACTGGAATTCAGATGACACTACATTCCAGTTTAATGAAGTTTATGATATTCGAAGCGGAGCAGGAGCAACTGCATCTAACGACTCTCAGGGAATTGAAATTGATGCATTAAACGACCGCACATGGGTTCAGTATAATTATGTACACGACAATAAGGGCGGTTTTATGATGTTATGTAATGTCAGTGATAACTACAGAAGTTTTGACGGCATTATTCGTTACAATATCAGCCAGAATGATTATGCTCATCCAAGACAGGGTATGTTTGACATTTATGCTGCAAACTATGGAACAGAAGTTTATAATAATACATTTTATATGACAGAACGAGCATTAAAGGACGATAAATTGTTCTTATTCAGTGCAGCATCTGCTTACGAGACCATGAAGTTCTATAATAATATTTTCTACTATGATGGAGAAGAAAAAGTAGAGGCGAATACATTTGGTGATGGTGCAATTGACTGGGAAAGCAATATTTTCTATGGATTTAATAATGTACCAAAAGATGATAATGAAGGTGCACCAAATATGCTTGTAGATCCTAAGCTAAAAGCACCGGGAACAGGGGGCACAGGAAAATATCCGGGAGATAAAGTGGATTTAAGCTGCTATGAACTTCAGGACGACTCACCAGCATTAAATGCAGGTATGCCTGTTGCCGATAATGGCGGACGCGACTATTTTGGAAATGAAGTTGTAGGAATTCCTGATATTGGTGCATACGAATCGGGTAAAGGTTCCCTGAAAATGTTATCTAAAAAATATACAATTGATCAGAATGAGAAAAAAGTAATTTTGGATGTAAATGAAAAAGTTACAGCAAGATTATTTATGGAAAATATAATTATCGAAAACGGAGTTACAGCAGAAATTAAACGTGGATCTGCAGCTTTATCAGGAGGAGTAAGATTAAATGCCGGAGATCAAATTGTAATTACCGGAAGCGATAAAGAACAGTCTGAGGTATACACAGTTGAGTTAGTAGAAGGAGAAGAAGATTTAACAATCCCTGTGGAAGATTTAGCTGCATCTGCAGGTTCTTCTGAGACGCAAAGTTCCAATGATATCCCAGAAAACGTTTTAGACGGAAAAACAGGAACTATCTGGCATACATCATGGAATGGATGTGATCCTTCTGAAAGATATTTAACACTGGAAGTAAAAAATGATTATACTATTTCAGGGTATGTCTATACACCTCGTGAAGCAAATAGTGGATCAGGAGCAGCAAATGGTGTTATTACAAAGTATGCAATCTATGTAAGCGATGATAATCAGACATGGGGCGAACCGATTGCACAGGGAGATTGGGAAGCAAACTCAGATGTGAAAGTGGTTCGTTTTGAGAAAACGGTAAAAGCGAAATATGTGAAATTATTAGCGGTTGAATCAGTAGGAAACTTTGCATCAGCAGCAGAAGCAAGACTTGAAGGTACAAGGAATTATTCTGACACAGAAGCTCCTACAGCACCGCAAGTCAGAACAGAAAATGTTACAGAAACAACAGCAGAGCTTCGTTGGCTTCCGTCAGAAGATAATGAAGGTGTTGTTGAATATCAGTTGAAAAACGGAGCAGATATTATTGCAACATTTGATGCGGAGTCAGATTATTATTTGCTTACAGATTTAGAGAAAAATAAAGAATATACTTATACTGTTTATGCAGTGGATTTAGCAGGAAATGTTTCTAAAGGCGGAGAAGTTACATTTGTTACGGATAGCGGAAAGCCAAAGGACGGCTGGAAAGAAACAGCAGGCGGCTGGATATATTATGAAAACGGCAATAGAACAGTTGGCTGGAAAGTCATTTCTGAAAAATGGTATTACTTTAATGAAGACGGAATTATGGAGACTGGCTGGGTATTCGTAGGAGACCATTGGTACTATCTGAATCAGTGGGGAGCAATGGAAACTGGCTGGGTATTCGTAGGAGACCATTGGTACTATCTGAATCAGTGGGGAGCAATGGAGACCGGCTGGGTATTCGTAGGAGGCCATTGGTACTATCTGAATCAGTGGGGAGCAATGGAGACCGGCTGGGTATCCGTAGACGGACATTGGTATTATGCGAATATAGATGGGGTAATGCAGATTGGCTGGGTATTCGTAGGAGGCCATTGGTACTATCTGGATCAATGGGGAGCAATGGAGACCGGCTGGATATTCGTAGATGGTCGCTGGTATTATCTGAACAGAGATGGAAGTATGGCAGTTTCACAGTGGATTGGAGATTATTATGTACAGTCGGATGGAAGTATGGCAACTTCACAGTGGATCAATGGATATTATGTAGATACGTCCGGAAGATGGGTAAGAAATGTTTAAAAATGATATTATAAAGGTTATATATTAAGGAACTATAATAAGCGTAGGGGGCGGGGTTTCTTGAATTCCGTCCCCTACGGTATTTTCCGGGAAGTCTGTTTTAAGATTTTAATTTTATCAAAAAAAAGAAAAATTGAAATTTGTATAAAAAATCCTTGACACAGGAAATTTCCATAGATATAATGAAAAAGCGTGCATAGGAAACGTAAATTTTTTTGTGCGCAAAAAAGAATTATTCATAGTGATGAATAACTGGCAGCCACTTATTTCTTTTATGTAAATAAAAGAATGTGCAAATTTTACAGGAGGTGAAAGGAATGCCAACATTTAACCAGTTAGTAAAAAAAGGACGTCAGACAACAGTTAAAAAATCTACTGCGCCTGCACTCCAGAAAAGCTACAACTCTTTACAGAAAAAGACATCTGATATGTCTTCTCCACAGAAGAGAGGTGTTTGTACAGCCGTTAAGACTGCTACACCTAAAAAACCTAACTCTGCTCTTAGAAAAATCGCCAGAGTTCGTCTTTCTAACGGAAT
>ENA-OPBF01001691-OPBF01001691.1-human-gut-metagenome-genome-assembly--contig:-NODE-1691-length-13903-cov-2.426849_pt1 | contig 13903 bp, 10 predicted proteins | sample MGYA00241067_ERZ501450 | MGnify/ENA primary metagenome ERZ501450 (study PRJEB25962, sample SAMEA2042516) | human gut metagenome | biome: human gut; feature: human-associated habitat; material: faeces... | reverse complement strand
TTGGTCAATCTCGGCCGACTATATTTGGCTAAATTATTCCGGCGCTAACAATTTGACCACAAGAAAGCGATAAGCGACCCTTTGACTGAGGTATGCGCGGATGCAATCCGGATGAACCTGAGCCAAAAACAAACGACCGCTAACCGCAATAACCAGAAGAACAGCAACTAAGTTAAAATCATTAACTTGCGGATCCAAATGGCCTGCGCGCAGATTGTATGCCATTTTTCAGAGATGAATAATTCCAACGGTATGCAAAATAGCTCTCGTAGGCGATTCTTTGAGATTTCCACCATTCGTCGTACTCTTCCCATTTCGTTTGCTTTATTAGATCAGATAGCTTGCCGTACGCATCGTGAAGAAAATGCTTCGAGAATCTTATGCCTGACTTATGGTGAAACACTGCAGGATGTGTAATAACTTGCTCGTAAGAATACTGCGTTGTGTTGTTTCGTGATTCTTTTGGATCGAAATAATCAACGAACTGAGGGACTTCTCTGCAGTCATCGAGAATATGGAGCAAATCACCATGGCAAATCTTGTTTCGAATATGCTCACAGTAAGCATCCCACCACTTTTTTGTATCGCCTGATAAAAGCCCTTTACCTTTTGCACAATTGATGACTGGCCTCAAGGTTTGTTTTCCGAACATCTCATCGTGGTCTTCTCGAATTGATGGCACATCTTCAAGATTCGAAACGACCATTCTTAAAGCAAATTCAAGAAGAACAGACGTGCTAATGATTGCAGCTTGGTAGTTTCCGCATAAATGAGAATTACACGCCTCGAACCATAGGTTATTGAGGGAGGGCTGGCGGCAAATCTGAGCCGTTGCTATTAACGCTTTGTGCGAACATGCCAGCTGCATTCCCTTTTTCAATATACCAAACCTCTATCATGGGCAAACCTTTACATGTGATGGAAGAATAGGAGTTTAACGGCACGGACTCGGAACCTATTAAGCATTAGGTACAAGATAATATATCGCGCAGCTGATAAATCAGGCAAATCTCGTTATCCCGCGCCTGTACGACCTGGGGCAGGCGAGTGCCCGGTCCTCTACAGCGACCGGGGCGCCCGCTACCGCTGGCCCGACTTGATCGAGATATGCGGGCGGCACGGCGTCTCCCGCACGATGTCGAGGAAGGCAAGGACGCCGGACACGCGCGGATGGAGGGGTTCTTTGGCACGCTTAAGCAGGAGTTCTTCCATACAGGGACTGGTCGGGCGTGAGGGTAGAGCGGTTCATGGAAAAGCTGGACGCGTGGTTGGTCGACTATAACGAGTAGCAGATCAAACTCTCGCTCTTCTGGAAGAGCCCGAGCCAGTACAGAAAGGCGCTAGGCCTGGCAGCCTAACGCCCCAAGATTCCTACCGCACCCCCGTTGCTTGACCCCTATCTTTTTTAGACACTGAAAAATGAACTGTAATAAGAAACGGTATCGCTACCGACCAATCACACAACACAGGCACGCAAAGAAAGACATCAGAATCATGACTACAGGAGGAATGACGGAAGAAAAATTAAACCGCTGCGACACGCAATCGATTCGGGCCCGAGGTGCACACAAAGAAATGAACGCCGGAACAAGTACCGGTATCAAATATCTCGGTTGTACACCTGCTACCGAAGTGTCACCAACGGGCGTGTAACCGACATAAAGCGCCATGCACACCAAAGAGACACTTGCGACAACAAGCGCAAGGATCCACATACGGAGGGCAGGGGTTACAGGGTTTTTAGAGGAATCACCTTCGACATTAAAGGCGCTCGTATAAATACAGAGAAAGGGCAGAGTGGAAAGAAATGGGAGCGATACAACAACATTGCCCATATATGCATACGAAAGAGAGTAGTCATTCGATGAAGCGGGCGCGAGCAGATTGACCATAAAACCGAATAATGTACCGAGGAATTCCATCGGATTATTCAGAATGTAGCGTATTTGTCCTATTCCACTGACCCCCTCGCCTCCCCTCACATCTCCCGCCTGCACAGCGGGGGAAAACAGCATCGGTAAGGTAAAGCTACACACCATTAGGATGCCGAACAAAATCACCAAAGCCACATATAACTTCCGTTGCTTCGAATTCCTAAATTTCGAAGCAGGCATGAACAGCATCATTCCAATTAACGGAAAATAAACAGCTTTTGCAGACAAGCCCAAAAAGAAACACGCTGTAATTGCGAAAACGCTTAATGGCGCCAGCCTCTCATCAGGCTTCGACAACTCCCTTAGAACCAAAGCAACTGCAAGCAATAAGAAGCTAGTCACCCACGGATCATAGGAATAGTTCGATGCAAGATAGACAGCATAAGGAAGTAGGGCAACCGTCGCAATCAAAGATTTCCATTTCGGAATATAGAGGATTGCAACGGCGGTCACGACAACATAAGAGAAAAGGTTGAACAGCCTTCCCAAGGCAAAGCCCGTAAGTAATGGAAGGGACAACAACCTCCCCAACCAAAGACCGAGAGCGCAAGGAATATAGGAAATGGTCGAAATGTTCCTCAACGATTCACCGGTCACCGCAGCTACAAAACCAGGGGAACTATAAACTTCCCCTGAAGCCAACTGGGACAAATGGAGGTCATTCAGATCCATCTCCGCGTCATGCACCTCATCAAACTGAAGACTGTTATTTTCCACCCATGGAACCGCAACTAATTCAATTTCAGACCCGGTGAAGACAGGATCTCCCATATAGGACAGGCCCAGAGAACGAGCGTAATGGATCTGATCGTCCGGAGAAACAGCAGTGAGGTTCGGTAAAGCTGAAATCAAAAAACAACCTAGTGAAAGCGCGGCGATGGAGAAGGAGACTACGGTCTTGTATAGACCCGGTTTCACAATAAACCAAGGAGCGACACCTAGAATAATCACAATGCAGAGGTGAACAGTACGCACAAATGATGCTCCAAGAAACGGCATCAGTACAGTGGACGCAACCGCCAACAGACCATTTACGGATAGAACGACTATGCACAAAACAACGATGCCCAGAACAGGGTTTGCAGCAAAAAATGCACGCGCCCTTCCCTTGTTGGCCAACGCGGGCTTTTTCACAGCTAGCAAGATAAAGGAGCTGCTGATAAATACAGCAAAGAAAAAGAGTACTATTTCTTTTTTACTCCAATCCATTATAGATAGCACGGACCTCTCTGGCGTACCCACCACGGTTCCGGCTTCAAGTAATATAGAAAAAAGAGCCGAGAATGCACAGACACTCAAGGCAAGACGAGGAGAAGCCTTTCCGAACAGGGTGCTTCGCTCGGAGGCAAGATAAAACCAAGCAAGAACCGCTAAACAAGCAAATAACGCAAGCTCCATGCACCAATAAAAGATTGCCGCCGTGACGTCATAGCGAACAAACAGCACTGCACCCGAGATAGCAAGCAGTACAAAGCACACAAGCGGAAGCGCGCTCAACCGATACCCATCGGAACATCTCCGTATTTGCGTCTTAGCCATATGAGCATGGCCGTGAACAATCGGAATCATCAAATCGTCTCCTGTCTGAATCTACACTATGACCGTACGGTGAACATCAAAGAACACGACGGCGGAACCGTTAGCGATACCATTTTTCAACAAGGCGGTCATCCCTCCCGCAACCCAAGCCGAACACCGTCTATTGTCTGTCCGCTCAGCAGTCTCTTACTATTTCCTTCTCGATAATCGCAAGCCGCTAAGTCAGATCCTTTATGCTTGCTGCTTGCTTCGTCACGATTACGCTAAGCATCAGCGAAAACGCAAGGAGAAGAAACAGATCAAGGAAGAACACGAAGTTAGTGTTCAACACGAAACCAAACAATTCGCCAATTGCTCCAATGGAACCAGGGAAAATAGCAGCGATGAGGATTATCACCGACAAGGACAGCCAGAAAAAGGAAAAGCGTAAGGGCAACTTGCCCTTGGATACGAGACAGATCGCGCAAACGAAGAACACAATCGCAACAAAGTGAGGAAGAGACACAGTCTCTCCTTTCGAGGGGCGAACGAATAATAGATATGACAAATTTAACGAAGCGCTTGCTCCTCAACAAGTTGATTAATCCTCCTGCGCAGCTTCGAGATGCTCACCGTGTTACTGAACTCTCGATACAGGAGCAATACAATCACGTAGAGGAACACGAAGTTTGCCGGGCTTTCAAATCCCAAAAGTGAAGACAGCCAAAAGGCAACTTGTGGGAAAGCAGCCAGCACAACGAAACTGAAGGCGAAGAAAAGCCAGAACACAGAATCCAGCACTTCAATCTGCGCCTTCCTTAGCTTCCTGATGACAAAATACAAAACCAAAAGAGCCCCGAGCAGGAGGACGGCCCTAAGCACAATAGACATTATTCAATCACCTAAACCACTGAACGAAGAGAATGGAGATGCAAGCGCGAGCCATATAGGCAATCGATTTAGGGATGTTCAAATAGCTCTCCCCTGCCTGCCTCTCACGCATCTCAACCTGAACTTCACGAACCTTAGCACCCTTCTTAATCAGGTACGAAATAGACTCGGGCTCTGGGTTCAAAGAGTCGTCGTTTGCAAAAAGCTCGATCATCTTCCTGTTAAACATACGCATGCCAGAAGTCGGATCTGCAACTCGCTTGCCGGTAGTGAGCTTGATCGCAACCGTAATGATGCGCGAGCCGAGCATGCGTGCAGAAACCTCTTTACACTTGTTTACAAAGCGCGAGCCGATAACGATGTCGGCGTCCTCGGCGATCGCAAGGTCGAGCATCTTGGACATATACTCCGGGCAATGTTGGCCGTCTGCATCAAACTGCAAAGCATAGTCATACCCATTGCGCAGCGCGTACTTCATCCCCGTCTGGAATCCAACTGTAAGACCAGAATTGACCGGAAGAGTGACATGATTGAAGCCACGGTCGAGACAGATTTGCTCAGTTGCATCCTTGGAACCGTCGTTTACCACGAGATAATCGATATCGGGCACAACAGAAACAAGCTCGTCAACTGTTCTCTCTAGAGATTCTTCCTCGTTATACGCTGGCACAATTACCAACACTTTTTTACTATTCAACATCCGCCAATCTCTCATAGACAACTCAACAAGAACTCGCCGCTACAATTGGTTGCTCTCCTGACCTCGGCGATAGAATTTAAACAACAGCTTCGCAATAAAAGAAGGCCAAAACCGCTCGAGCATCGCGAGGTCCTCCTTTTCTCGCGTGTCATCCTTAATTAAGGCAGATGTCTCAGATTCTTGATGAATACGGTGGTGCATCATCACCTTGGAATCATAGTAAAAAGCACCAGGCAGCTTTGAAAAGCGCTCCCATGCCGCCCAATCGAGATTCGAGCGGAATTCTGCAATAAACGGAGGCCTAGGCAACTTGCTCATATTCAACGTTACGGACGGGCAACAAATTGCAGATCCGCAAGACAGAATTCTCCTACGCATCCATCTGGACGTAGCAAATCTTCCGTCCCTAACGGGAGTAAGCATCAGGCGTTTGATTCGAAGTAGCTGGTTATCGTCAACCTTGGCACCATTCCTCAACTCACCATAGTTGGTAAAGAAGATGAGCAGATTGTCCATCTTATTCGCAGCAGTTAGAAGATGAGCCGCGTACTCAGGCTCATAGGTATCGTCCTGGTGCGCAACGGTGACAAGAGAAGTGTCAGCGCAACTTACTGCGTAATTCCAATCATCAGCGATCCCAGGATTTCCATCCCGAACGTACAACTTAACGGAGTATCGCTTAGCAAGCTCACGCGTTGCATCGCACGGAGTCGAAGTGGCAATCAACACGTTGGTCTTTACAGTCTGCGCAAGCAAGGATTGAAGGCACTCTTCAAGAAAGGGGCTCTCTTTGTACGCGCAGAGCACAAAGGTATGGTCAGAGGGACCAAATGTCATGAATCGCTCCCGTTTAATCGTATAGGCATGCCTGTTCATTATACGTTCACCTTTGCACTCGTTGAAAAGGGCACTAAAATTACTAAGGTCTTTCGAACGAACGCTTCGCACGAGAAGGGAGCTGCATGCCCAACGTCCCCGTACCCTTGAGCACGAAAAAGAACACGCTCTGGAACGCCGCTGGTTGCATTTTTTACCTTGGATGCCAGTGGCTTACAACCGTCCTGGTCGTTGTTCTGTCGACCGACTACAGCAATTCCGGAGCGCTTGCATTTGCCATGTCCGTTGGCAGCATGTTTGCCTCCGTCAGCCTATATAAAATGAGGACCTACCAGGTTTCCGACATTTCCTGCGAGCATTCCGCAAATGACTATATTGGCTTTCGCTTAGTATCGATTTTATTCAGCTTGATCATGAGCTGCATCTACGTCGCTGCGATCAGCGACAACGTTTCCTTCCTGATCGCCACTTTTGTATTCCTCGTTTTTAAAATCGATGAGACCTTTGTCGACGTGCTCTACGGAGTCGACCAAAAGGGACAGCGCATGGACTACATCGGCAAATCCCAGTTCATGCGCGGAGTGCTATCCCTCGTCGGCTTCGTCGCCCCACTCGTAACGATCAACTCGCTGCCCGCTGCGATCATCGGTATGGCGTTTTGCTGCATGCTCGTGACCCTCTTCTACGATCTCCCCCACGCAAGACGATTTGGGGATATCAAGCCCAGCTTCGCTCACGAACATCTTGTCGAACTCGGAAAAGCATGTCTTATGCCGACAATCGCCAATTTCTTAGCAACGTCCATCGTTTCTATTGTCCGTCAACGCTACGGCGTTCTTGCCGGACAAGAACTCCTAGGAATTTACGCCAGCATCGCGACTCCCGCAGTTCTTATACAGGCAGGCGCGACGTATCTCTACAGTCCGCTTATTGGCACCCTAGCACACTCTTTGCAAAATGGAGGCGCAACAGCTTTCAAGAAGAGCTTCTTCAAGGTATTCGGCTTGCTCTTTGCATGCATGGCAATAGTTACGATTGGATTCTCATTCGTTGGTGGCCCCCTGCTCGAACTCGTTTACGGAAGCAAGATCGAGCCCTACCTGTGGATATTCCCATATGTTCTTGGAGCCACAACGTCAATCGCCATCCTGCTCTACGTAAACGACTCCCTCCTCATCATGCGCGACGGGATCACCCAAATTATCATCAACGCTCTTTCATTCGCCGTTATCGTCCTTGCGGCGGATTACCTTATTACCGCCTTCGGCATGAACGGCATCAACGTGGCCATTATTGCCGCATGCGTTCCCGCGGCGGTTGCGGGTACCATCAGGATTGCCACGAGCAAATAGGCTTCGCCATCCGCCCCTCCCAGCATACCGCAAGCCGCTCCCGTAGACACACAGGCGCTTCACTCGAAACGCACCTAAACGCTGGAAGCATTTGATTACATTGGAGACGCCGCACACGTATGCCTTCGGGAGTGGTAGCGTGAAGTGCGCGAGTGGGTTGACGTTGGCCTGACTGTGACGACGCAGGTTTGTTGTGTTCGGAGTTTGGTGGGTGGTCCTCCGAGTCCGTGGTGACTATATTCCCTTTCTTTGTTAGAATCATGGCTTGTTGATAATGCTTTGGAGAACAGATGAATCTTCTATATACGGTCAATGAGGCATTTGTGCCGCAGCTTGCAGCTTCAGTCGCTTCTGTTTGTGAGAACTCGTCTCCCGATGACGCAATTCACTTTTTCGTATTCTGCGATAAGGTGTCACAGACGTCGAAAGAGACGCTGCGTTCTTTTTTGAATAAGTATTGTGTCGAGATCGATTTTATTGATATCGATGGTTTCATGGAAGCTGGCTGCATTGACTTTGATACGCAGGGTTGGAATGAGATCGTACTCTCTAGGCTGCTGTTGGCAAGGTTTTTGGCCAGCGATATTCAACGCGTTCTCTATCTTGACGCAGACACAATGGTCAGGGGGAGCCTCAAGGAGCTCTGGGACGCTCCGCTGAACGAGCATGGCTGCATAATTGGTGCATGTCCTGAGCCAACTGTATCGTCGAAACGCATGAAGGCCCTTGGACATGGAGGAAAGCCGTACTTTAATGCTGGTGTCCTTTTGATTGACCTTGAATCCTGGCGTAGAAATGAGATTGAAAAGCAGCTACTAGAGTGTCTGAAAGAGCGGGGAGCCGAGCTTTTTGCGAACGATCAGGATGCGATAAATCTTGTCCTTGATGAGCGAATCATGCCCCTTCCAGTAAAGTATAATTATTGTAACTCTTTCTATTATTATCCGCTTTCGATGCTGAAGCGGGTCTCCCCTTGGTTCGATCCCGACCCACGCCGGTATTCTGAGTGGGTAAGCAACCCCGTTATCGTGCATTTCCTTGGTGAGGACCGTCCTTGGAGATTGGGCAATACGCATAGGTATTCAAATGAGTATCTCCAAAACCTCTCTTTGACTCCATGGAAGGGACAAGGCATGGAAGATGGCTGGCATTTCTACTATGCTGCTTGGTCTCTTTTCAATATGCTGACCGGTCCTTTCCCAATGCTTAGATACCGCCTTATTACAAATATGATTCCCTCTGTTATGAGATTACGTGCAAGAGGTAAGAGGAATCGCTGATGGCGGGATATTTGGGCCGCACTTCTGGGCCGCACTTCTGAGCCAGCTCTTGTTAAGAAAGAGTTGTCAATTAAACAGAATATGGTTTAATATTCAAGGTGCAAATTCGTAGATTCGCGTCACATATAGTTGGGAACAAATGTTCAGGGCAAGCCACGGTTGATGTATACTAAAGTGGAACACGGAGTGCATCCGGTATTGCCCTTCACCGTTTATCTTTTTGTTGCGCTTTCGCGCCATACGACAGCCGTCTCGACAGGGAAGGCTGTCGTCATATTACAAGCCTAGAGCCCGCTACTTACTCAGGATGGCTTCTGTCTATCTCATACGTTTTGTTTACTATTATTTTCAGCCGATAATTCTGATCCCATAGTATTCTGTGCTTATATTTATTTGGTCATTGCTGTAATCTTTAGCGATATCAGCACTTCTTGACATCTCCTATGAAAGACTGTCAGAAATTCTCAACAATATAAGATTACATATATAGCCGAAAAACTAGAGCCGATATGCAACTAGATTTGCATATCGGCTCTAGAACGTCTGTAGACCCATTACATGCACAAAACGTCAAGGACAATTGCATTTAAGCCTTCGCCGTAACCTTTACCGGGAACGGCCCAACGTCCATTTAGGTCCGTTGTCTTGGGAGCACACCCACGGGAAACAAGATTAAAGCGTGGGTCAATACACGGATTATTCAAAGGTTCAGTTGTTGCGTACGCTTTTAAATGCTGCGCTTGAACTCTAAGCCCTTCTCTAACGGAAGAAAAAGTATATCCGGGATTTCCAGGACCGGTGGCTCCAACGCCTCCAAAATTGCACTGATTTGCCTGGACCAAATTTCCAAATCTTAAATAGCCCGTCTCTTTCATGACTTGAGCATATAAAACTTCAGGACATACTCCCTCAAATGAGGCTTCTTCGTAAAGAATCTTACAAAACTCATCAATAGATGCGCTGCCTTTGCTTTTATACACGCTTGTTGGATAAGTTTGCCTCCCAACAGTCCTGCTGTAATGAGCGGCAGCATCCTCGTAAGAAGTGAAAGGCGGGGACATTATATAGCCCTCAAATCCAGTCATGCTCGAACCATTACGATGCTCTTTCATCCCATATTCGAGATAGTGGAGATAATACCCTTTTAAATTACTTCCGTAAGCCTTCCTAAGATCGAGATATCTCGTTTTATAACTATAAACGTCGAACGCCTCGGAGCCGCGGCGGCCCTCCGACATGCCGCAGTTGATGAAGTGCCGCAGGACGGCTGAGTCGTCGACCACAGTCACGCCGCCGTAGGTCGACTTAGTGAAGGCCTTCTCGACGTCGCCGTTGCGGGAGAGGTAGAACTCGGGGTCGTAGACGGGAGCGTAGTCCACGCCGCCTGCCTTGGTTGCGGCGCCCTTGAGCTTCGAGCAGCCGGTGGCGTGGCGCCCCTCCTTCTTGCCGTACATAAGGTAGTGCGAGTAGTAGCTGGCGAGGTCGGTGCCAAAGGCGGCGCGGAGATCGGGGTACTCATTGTAGTAGCTCTGCACGTCGAACGCCTCGGAGCCGCGGCGGCCCTCCGACATGCCGTAGTTGATGAAGTGATCCAGGGCCTTATCTTTGCTTCCGTTTGCCCATTCGTTAACATCTGGATACTTATTGAGATAGTAGTCGGCATCGAAAACAGACGAATAATCAAGCCAAGAGGATTTGGGGAACTGCGCGATGATGGCATCCGCATCAGCTTCTCCAAGACGTTTGCACCCGGCATCACTAAAGTACTTGTTCGCATCGCCCCAATTGGAGATAAATCCGTGTTCAATCAAAATACCGGGGATTCCAGCTTCACGAGCACAACGAATAACGGCGAATTCGTCGCCTACCTGCATCTGAAAGACACCACGGTTTGTAAGTCCGAGAGCAACAAGATTGTTCTGAACCTTCTGGGCCAGTTCGTACGAAACCTGGGTATAGTCAGCCCCGTTCACGGTAGGCGAATATACCTCGGCACCATGAGCTGCGGACGAACCCGAATTGATATGGAAACTGATATAGGCCTGAGCGCCCTGTTTGACGCAACGCTGAACGCGGTAAAGGAAGTCGTTGCTTCCGTAACTGCCCGACTGCTCACGAGCGAGAATTACCTTAAATCCGTAATTCTCAAGCTTGGTCTTACACGCGCTAACAATCTTCCAAGTTAAGTCGGCTTCGCTCTTCCCATTGCCCTGAGCGCCAGAATCGGATCCACCGTGACCGGCATCAAGTGCAATCACACGAACGTTTTTACGAGCTGAACGGGAATCGATGCTATAAGCCGCAATGCCGTCATCATCTTCAGAACCGGAAAGCGCCTCTTCAATAGAGAAAGCCTCGACAGGATTGCCGTTCTCATCGGCATAGTAGACCGACATATCATCGGAATTGTCAACGCGATCAGATGAAGAAGACGAACTGACTACGTCAAAGCTGTAATCCTCAGACGAGAGGTCCACTGAATAGACTGCGTTCGAATCCTTCACCTGATACGTAATACCGGTTAAAAAATACCGCGCTACCAACAAATCTTGTCCGAATGTAAAGCCCGCAGCATTCCCAGAGAAAGCCGAAGCTTCAACGGAGCGCTCTTCGCCAAAATTGCTGACGAATGATAGGGACGCAGAGGTCAAAACATCAGAATCAGATGCAGTTGCGAACGCCGCCTCTTGCATAGCACCCAAAGAAAGAGAGGGCTGCGCAATGTACAAGTATTGGAAAGAGGCATCGACAGAAGAGGAATCGGGAGATTGGGCCGGCTGAGCGGCCGATTCGACTTCCGAATTACAAGAGTCGGCTTCGGCGGTCTCCTCAGTATCCTCACAAGAGTCGGCTTCGGCGGTCTTCTCAGTATCCTCACAAGAGTCGGCTTCGGCGGTCTTCTCAGTATCCTCGGAAACGAAATCCGAAAGTGAAGAGGAGCTAGAGGTCTCGGCTTCATTATTTGAGAGCGAGGAAAACTCAAGTGCATAGGCCGACGAAACGGGAGCAAGGAAGGAAGAGGAAACCAGAACAGCGGTAACCAAATTAGCAACTGTGCAACGAACCTTTTTCATATATGCACTCCCAATAAATTACGTAAATCTAAATAGTAGACTTTAACCAAAACAAAATAGAGCTCAAGCAATTCTAACTGAATTACTTGACCTACTGTTAACCCAATTTCGCCCTTACACCATTATCGGAACCGAGCTGAGGAAGGCAGCGCAGGAGAAACGCGATTACGAATTTGTGCACAGCTTGGGACTTGGCCCAACAATGGCCTACCTTGGCAAAGAGACCCCTGCAATCTTGTCCCACAAAACATCAAACACCCTACCCGGATGCTTGAACAGCGCCCGATACAGAACCTGTCGAATCGCCTCGACGCAGGACGCGACAACATACACGCCGGTCACTACAAGCATTACGGACAGCAGCCCCCACGCTGGGTGGCAGTGGGAGAACACAAGCAAGTTCTTCCACAGCAGCTCCTGCATGTACGCGCTGTCCGTGGCAAGGTACACGCCAAACGACAACGTGGCCAAGTAATTGACAGCAGGCCAATGCGCAGGTTGAGCATTAAAGACAAACAAGCACACCGGAAGTGCGATCGCAAGCGACAAAAGGCTTCCAGGATTAGTCACCACCGATCCGTACACGCTGGAAGCGAAAGCGCTCAAAAGGAGCACGTCCTTTTGAGCCACAAAGTAGCAAACGTACACAGCAACGTACGAAAGAACGGGCAGCACCAAAACCCTCGGACCCGCCCCACCGCAATAATGCCACTTAAACCAACATGTCACGCACGCGATCACGACCGTCTGACCCGTCAGGGAGGAAACAAAGCCACCAATTGTCGAATACGGCACAACGGGCAAGACCCCATATAGCACGACCAGTAGCATACAGAGCTCGCCCAGCCGCCGGCTCGTCAACGCACGCAACCCGTCGAACAGATAGGGTGCCACAAGAATCAGCAGAATATACACCGTAGGAAACCACCACAGCGAGGCGAGCGGAGCAAAGACGGCAGCCATCAGCTCTCCAGCTTGCAGCCCATCCCCCGCATTAAACACGCCAAAGTACAGGACGAGCGGCACACTGTAAAAGAGCATCTGCCCCAGCAGGGTCCAAGCCCTTCGCAGCTGACCCTTAAGTGTCAGTTGCGCGTCGGCCAGATACCACACCGTAATGATAAAAAACACGGCAACGGCAATACGCCCCGAAGGGTACAACACGCCGTGCAGTACCATGCGTGCAACGGTCCCGGGGAAAACGGAAATAGGCTCAGCATTATGAATCACGAAATGATGAGCCACTATGAACCACATCGAGATGATGCGCAGAAGCTCAACCTTTGAATTGCGCCCTTTTGAACGTCCCAAACTCTCCCCCATCAACCGTGCAACTTTTATGAGTCGCTAACGTATCCCGCATACCAACAATTTAGCCAATTACACCTGGAGGGCAAGTTGTGTCACGAAAAGTGGTGTAAGCCCCTCCAGGGCCGTTGTCGGCCGATATCCTACGCGACCTTACCGAGCTTGTCCATGAAGGCGGCCTTCAGCGCGGCAACGGTGGCGCCCCCGACGCGCTTGTGGCGGCGCCACTCCGCGACGTTGCGCTCCAGGTGGACTGCTTCTGTCAAGGCTAAACTGAACACCGGGGACTGCAGCGGAAACCCCGGACTGTGTTCCTACGCTACAGGACCTAGGCTTCTTCGGAACTGCATCGGGCTCATATAGCCCAGGTCGCTCTTGCGGCGCTTGTCGCGGTACCAGAACAGATAGGCGTCCGGCATCTCCATGAACTCCCCCATGCCAGCATCGTCCCAGCCCCTTCCGTGGAAGGACTCCACCTTCAGCCTGCCGAAGAAGCCCTCCGCCCTTGAATTGTCGGGTGAGCACCCCTTCCTCGTCATCGAGCGCACGATGCCGTGCCCATCGCAGATGGCGATCCAACCGGGCCACCGGTAATGGCTGCCGCGGTCGGAGTGCACCCAGTGGTGCCCACCATACGCAAGCTGCGAGCAGGCCCGCAGGAGCGATGAGTTGGCAAGCACCGCGTTCGGGGGCGTGCCGATGGACCAGCCGACGGGCATTCCGTTGAAGCAATTGATCGCCGGCGAGAGGTGCACTTGCCGGCGGATGCGGAATTCCGTGATGCCTGTGACCCACAGCCCGTTTGGCTGGCCGCGAAGCGGTGTCTGCCCCTCTCGTCCAGGCAGGTGTTCCCAGGCGCCACGTAGACCTCGCCCACGTACGGGCTGTACCTGCGCCTCCTCCGCGGCGCGCAGGCGACCAGCCCCTTTGAATTGCCCATGGAAGGAGAAGACCTATGGGCATCAACTGGAGGGTCCGCACGAAGCCGCTGGCGTTCTGGCTGGGCATC
>ENA-OPBF01001690-OPBF01001690.1-human-gut-metagenome-genome-assembly--contig:-NODE-1690-length-13905-cov-1.908231_pt1 | contig 13905 bp, 13 predicted proteins | sample MGYA00241067_ERZ501450 | MGnify/ENA primary metagenome ERZ501450 (study PRJEB25962, sample SAMEA2042516) | human gut metagenome | biome: human gut; feature: human-associated habitat; material: faeces... | reverse complement strand
TAAGGGAATGGTAGCATGGGCAAAGGAAAATGCCGTATCTTCCGGATTAAAGGATGCTCCTATTCGCTGGCTGGTAGATGACTGTGTAAAATTTGTTGAAAGAGAAATTCGCAGAGGGAACAAATACGATGCGATTATTATGGACCCGCCTTCTTACGGCAGAGGTCCGAAGGGCGAAATCTGGAAAATTGAGGATGCCATTCATCCTCTTATTAAGCTGTGTACCCAGATACTCTCTGACGAACCGCTGTTTTTCCTTGTAAATTCTTACACAACAGGGCTGGCTCCTGCTGTGCTCACCTATATGTTGGCAACAGAATTAAAGAAATTTAACGGTACCGTAGACTCACAGGAAATCGGACTTCCTGTTACCCAGACAAATCTGGTGCTTCCCTGCGGTGCTTCCGGACGCTGGGAGAGCAAGAAATAATGAAAAAGAAAATTTTGATTATTACCACGGGAGGTACACTTGCCTGTGTACAAAATGAAAAAGGACTGGTTCCCGGACTTTCCAGCAATGATATCTTATCTTATATTTCAGATATCACGAATTTATATGATGTTGATTTTTATGAGCTTTTCCAGTTGGACAGCGCAAATATACAGCCCTCCAACTGGCAGACTATGGCAGAAACCATTTATGAAAAGTATACGTCTTATGACGGAATTGTTATTTTCCACGGTACAGATACCATGGCTTACACAGCTTCTGCCCTGTCCTTTATGCTTTTAAATATTCCAATTCCAGTAGTGATTACCGGCAGCCAGCTTTCTATTTTAAATCCTCTGGCAGATGCCGTAGAAAACTGCCGCTGCGCCATTCACATGGCAGGAAGCGGAATGCCCGGCATTTTCCTTGCCTTTAACCGCAAGGTTATTCTGGGAACAAGAGCCTCCAAAGTACGTACTACCAGCTTTCATGCTTTTGAAAGTATTAACTACCCTTATGTGGGAGAAATTAATTCCCGTGGACTGGATATTCAGCGTTCTTATATTCCCGGGCCAACAGGAAGCTGTGTGCTGGAACGCCGCTTAGAGGAAAAAGTCTTTCTCATTAAGCTGGTTCCCGGATTTGACGGAAAGATTTTTCAGTTCCTCTATGAACAGGGATATCGTGGGCTGATTATCGAAGCTTTTGGAATGGGAGGAATTCCTTCCCTTTCTTCTGAAGTCATGAATGATTTAAGGGACGTTATCCAAAAAGGAATGATTGTGGTTGTAAAAAGCCAGTGTCCTTATGAAGGAAGCAACCTCTCCCTCTATGAAACAGGAAAGGCCGCACTGGAAGCGGGTGTCTTTGAAGCTTATGACATGAGCACAGAAGCAGTCGTTACAAAGGTTATGTGGATTTTGGGCAAACACTGGGAAAGAAAAAAGATTGAAGAAATGTTCTACAAAAATCTTGCAGGTGAAATCAATCTGACAAGCACAAAGGAGTAAAAAATTGATTGTTAAAAATATTATGATGTACTTAGTCGCTGTCAACATACTGGCATTTATCTGCTTTGGTGTTGACAAACAAAAAGCGAAAACGCATCAATGGAGAATATCAGAAAACACACTTTTAGGTATTGCAGTATGCGGCGGTTCTCTGGGAGCTATCTGTGGTATGCGCCTGTTCCGTCATAAAACGAAACATCCAAAATTTACCATAGGGCTTCCTGTTATACTGCTTTTGCAGGCAATTGCCGCCGTTGTAGCTTACACTGTTTTTTAATTTAGGGGAGGGTTATTTATGTATGGTTCTACATTAGGAAATATATTCCGTGTAAGTACTTGGGGAGAGTCCCACGGAAAAGGAATTGGTGTTATCATTGACGGGTGTCCTGCCGGTCTTCCTCTTAGTGAAGAAGATATTCAGGAATATCTTAATCGCAGAAAGCCGGGACAATCCCGTTATACAACTAAACGCCAGGAAGATGATGCTGTAGAAATTTTGTCCGGTGTATTTGAAGGAAAAACTACCGGTACACCGATTTCTTTGATGGTTCACAACAAAGACCAGCGTTCCAAAGATTACAGTGAAATCGCACAGTATTACCGTCCCGGTCATGCAGACTTAAATTATGATATCAAATATGGTTTTCGTGATTATCGCGGAGGTGGTCGTTCCTCAGGCAGAGAAACCATTGGCAGAGTTGCTGCCGGTGCTGTGGCTTCAAAGCTTTTAAAAGAACTGGGGATTTTTATCTGTGCTTATACCAGCGCCATAGGCCCTGTGACAATTAATCCAAATAACTTTAACAAAGAAGAAATTCAAAAAAATCCTCTTTACATGCCGGACGCTCAGGCAGCCGAAAAAGCACAGAATTACCTTGAGCAATGTATGAAGGAATGTAACTCTTCAGGAGGTATGGTAGAGTGTATCATAAGCGGTGTTCCTGCCGGAATTGGTGAACCTGCTTTTGAAAAGCTGGATGCTGCTCTTGCAAAAGCAATCTTCTCGATTGGAGCTGTAAAAGGTTTTGAAATCGGAGATGGTATGAATGTTGCAGACTCTACAGGTTTACAGAATAATGACGGCTACTATGTAGATGAAAAGGGCTGCCGCCAAAAATACAGCAACCATTCCGGTGGTATTACAGGGGGAATGAGCGATGGCTGCGACATTGTATTTCGCGCTGCCTTTAAACCAACTCCTTCTATTGCAGCCCCACAAAAGACTGTAAATCGTCAGGGAGAAAATATTGAAATTGAAATTCACGGAAGACACGATCCGATTATTGTTCCAAGAGCCGTTGTAGTAGTAGAATCCATGGCAGCGCTGGTAATCTTAGATTTTATGTTGGCAAGTATGACTACTCGGTTGGACAAAATCAAAGAATTCTTTCAGAAATAATATTTAAGGCCTTCGCATTTTGTACTATATAATTTGCGAAGGTTTTCTTTAGAAATTCTTATATTTTTTCACACATCACTTTTTATATTTATATTTTAATATCTGTTATAGACAGAGGAACAGGAGAAAACATCATGGAAATGAACCATATTTTAATTGTAGAAGATGACAAGGATATTCGTGAAGGCGTTGCTATCTACCTGAAAAGTCAGGGCTATGAGGTTTTCATGGCTGCTGACGGAATAGAAGGGCTGGAGGTTTTGGAAAAGGAGGAAATTCATCTTGCCATTGTAGATATTATGATGCCTCGCATGGACGGTATTACCATGACCATCAAATTAAGAGAAAAACACGATTTCCCTGTAATTATGCTCTCTGCAAAATCTGAAGAAGTCGACAAAATCATGGGGCTGAATATCGGTGCAGATGATTACGTTACAAAACCGTTTACTCCTATGGAGCTTATGGCAAGGGTAAATTCTCAGATGCGCAGATATCGAAAATTTATGGAAAAGCTTCAGGCAAAGGAAAGCGAACGTACAGACACCATTTATACCATAGGCGGTCTGGAAGTCAATGAAAATACCTTTGAAGTGCGGGTAGATGATACACCTGTAAAAATGACACCTATGGAATTCAAAATTCTTCTGTTACTTATTAAAAATCCCGGAAGAGTATTCTCGGCTGATGAAATTTATGAACGTGTATGGAATGAACGGGCAATCAATACAGAAACCGTCATGGTTCACGTAAGAAATATTCGTGAGAAAATCGAGATTAATCCGAAGGAACCCAAATATTTAAAGGTGGTGTGGGGAGTTGGATACAAAATCGAAAAATTATCATAAAATAACTCTTATTATTATCGCTCTTGTAATACTCTTGCCTTCTCTGGCAATGATGGTTATAAGACCGCATTACATCAAGCAGCAAAGAGGTGCTGACGGATACAATTTTCCGTTTTCAGCATCTAACCTGCCGGATCTTCTGGTGGAAAGCAGCTATGTGCTTCACGCAGAGGAAATACAGGGTGAAAATCAGACAACAATGATGCCCTTTGACATCTTTTTCCCTTATGAAGACCATGGGGATGGGGATGTTGATGAAGATGATTATTCTTATGACGAGCCTTGGCAATGGGCTGCTGACGTAACAAATGATATGTACGACGACTGGTCTTCTCGTTTTACATTCCTTCGTCCTTATATTGAATACGAAGTTATAGATGCGCAAAGCAAAGAAATCATAGACAGCAACCGTGGTTCAGATAAAACAGAAAATTCTTTATCTGCCCTTTTATCTGATTACCAAAAAAATGGCGTCTTAGATGCAGATGATGACTATGCTTTTCTTGGTGCAATCGGCTATGGAGAAAACGGAAATATTAACTTTACCAGTTTCATTTCCCATGAACAGACAAACACCTCACAAGTTTTAAATAAAAGCGCAAAGTCCAACCCGGCTTCTAATTATGATGAAGATTATGGTTATAATAAAGAATTTCAAAAACCACAGAACCGGATTTACTATTTTGCCATGACAACAGAAAATTTAAAAGCGTTAAAAAGCGCAAATTCTAGTTTTATCCATCAAGTTAACTATTATACGGGAAATCACGAGGGTGATTTAGTTACTGTTCTGGCAACCCTGATGGGAATTGTAGCAATCGTTGCTTTGCTTCTTCCGTCTTTTAAATTTTTCACATGGAAAAAAGAGAAAATCTTTGCAGTTCCTTTTGAAATTGTATTTGCCGTGTCCTGTACGGTGCTTGTTCTGGCGCTGGCTGTGGCATATAACTCCGATAATCTCAGTCAGCAAGCAATCTACAATGTATTGACCAGTATCGGTTCTCCTGAGCTTCTTGCCAATACTTTGCAATATTTATGGGGATTATTTGGTTGGATTGGCGTGTTTACTGTCTGCTACTGGACTGCCGGATGTGCCCGAAGAATTTTCGTTCTCGGACCGAAAACATATATAAAAGAAAGCGTTCTCGTTTATCGTATATATCCGTGGATGAAAAAACAAATAGAGAGAATAATTCAATCTCTCCTTCACGTTGACCTTCGCAGCGATACAAACAAAATTTTAATCAAAGTTATTTTAATCAACTTTATTATTTTAGGTTTCATCAGTTTATTCTGGCTCTGGGGAATTGGCGTATTGATTGTTTACTCTGTTGTATTATTCTTCCTGCTGAGAAAATATTTAAGAAAAATCCAAGATCAGTACCGGCTTCTCTTAGAGGCAACCAATGAACTGGCAAAAGGCAACTTAAACGGTACAATTCCGGAAGATTTAGGTATCTTTGAACCATTCCGTGACGAAATCGGAAAAATTCAGACCGGATTTAAAAAAGCCGTAGATGAGGAAGTAAAGAGTACAAAAATGAAAACAGATTTAATTACCAATGTTTCTCATGACTTAAAAACTCCGCTTACTGCAATCATCACTTACGTTGACCTTTTGAAAAAAGAAGATTTATCAGAAGAAGACAGACGCAAATATACGGAAATACTGGATACAAAAGCAAACCGCTTAAAAATCTTAATTGAAGATTTATTTGAAGTCAGCAAGGCAACAAGCAAGACTGTCACCTTAAACATTATGGATGTGGATATTGTCAGTCTTATGCGTCAGGTGAAACTGGAGCTTCAAGATAAAATTGACGCAACAGACTTACTTTTCCGCTGGCAGCTTCCGGAAGAAAAAGTTATCCTTCCTCTGGACAGCCAAAGAACTTATCGTGTATTCGAAAACCTGATTGTAAACATTACAAAATACGCAATGCCTCGCACCAGAGTATATATTACTATGGAAAATACAGAAAATCATGTAAAAATCATTATGAAAAACATCTCTGCCACAGAGCTGAATTTCAATCCAAATGAGATTACAGAGCGATTTGTACGAGGAGATGCGTCCAGAAATACAGAAGGAAGCGGACTGGGGCTTGCCATTGCAAAGAGCTTTACAGAATTGCAGGGCGGACGGCTGGATATTTCCACAGACGCTGACTTGTTCACTGCTGAGATAACTTTTCTAAAACAATAGAAAGAGTTCTATTTGTAGAATTCTTTGCCTGCGGCGGATTGCTTCTATAATTATAACAATGCTCCGCCGCAGTGCAACCCTAAAAATCTTTAATTTAATCATTACTAGCAGTTGAAAAATCTTTCCTTCCGGCTTATAATAAAGAAAAAAGAACAACCGCCCACAAGTGGTTGACCTTTTAATCTATGGATTACCACCCAAGAGACTCGGCCAAAGTTCAACGGGTGGTTTTTCTATGCTTAAAACACTACTTACAAAACGTAAAAACGAATGTCAGTAATGCTAAAATAAACATTCCGAAAGCCATAAGGTCTTTAAAATCAAAATGTTTCATCAGCACCACCCCCATTCTATGTATCATAAAATGAAGGTCAGCCACCCTGCAACACGATTGTTCTTATACGATATTCTATCATTCTTTACATGAGTTTACAATTGGTTCTACAATATTTCTATCTGGCACATTTTCATTGCCTCTAAAGCATTTCTGTGGCTTTCCGGTGATACCCCCGCACAGCAATTTGCATCTACAAAAATCTCAGCCTCAGGAAGTGAAGATTTCAATATCATAGCATTGGAAATCACACAAATGTCTGTGCACAGTCCAACCAGCTCAATTCTTTCATACTGCCCTCTGGCGGCAATATGTGCCAGCTGTGTGCTTCCAAAAGAAGGTTTTTCCAAAATCATACAATCCTGTGTCAATTCCCGAAGCTGCGGAATAATCTCCCACCCCTTGCTTCCTTTTATGCAGTGAGCAATCGGAAGCTTCTTTCCTTCCTGAGTTTCCGAATAATTTTCCTGATGCGTATCCATGGTAAAAATAATATCTTTTCCACATTCCTTAGCAGATTTTACCTTAGAAACCACATTTTCCACAATATTTTGAGCTTCCTTTGTGCCTAAAGCTCCATCTACAAAATCTGTCTGCATATCCACAACTACTAATAATTCTCTCATTGCAAAGCCTCCTTAATATTTCTTCAAAATATGCTCTTCATCTGCTCCATAAAATAATTCGCTGATTTCTTCGGAATAAAACAATTCTAAATTATTCTCGAAATCATTTGCCAGCGGATATTCTGAAATTTTATCTGCCTTAGCCCAGAAAACCTCGCCTTCCTCAGAGGACTGCAATGTTCCTGAAAAACAATTTGTCTTGTAAAAGAACACCATACAGCGCACACCATCTTTAAACCATTCTTTCACTCCGCAAAGCTTTACATTCTTAATATCCAGCCCCGTTTCTTCTTTGATTTCCCGAATAACAGAAGGAACTAAAGCTTCTCCCTTTTCTACGTGTCCACCGGGAAATGCTACTCCCGCCCAGTTTTTCTTTCTTCTATTCTGCAATAATACATTTCTCATGATTGTCATAAATCATACAGATATTCATAAGCTCTGTCATTTCATTGGCGTACATTTCTTATCTTCCTCTCTTTGCGTTGGGATAAATCCTATCCATTCTCTCATCATCAAAACGCTCGTCCAAAATCTTTTCCAGATTATTTTTCGGAACAGGATTTTCTATTCTGTCATTATAGCGATAAAGGGCAAGAGCTGAAATCAACATATTGATTATCATAAATACAATCGCTGCCCACATAATAATTTTACCGCCTTTTTTCGGAAGCTTTTCAATCCAGCCGGAGAAAACAGGATACAAAATTTTCAGCCATACCACTGCTGCAATTCCCCAGAAGAAACAAAATAACAAGTTAATACGTCCGCCCAAATTGAAAGGAATTTTGCTGTAATCCCAGAATACTGTTCCAAACACCAGCTCTGTAAACACACTGCAAATATATTCATAAGCGCCGCCTAAAACTGTTCCGTACAAGAAAATATAACGGTCACTTTTATCTTTATACTTATACAAAAATGCAGTGAGGCAAGCACAGCCAAGCCCCCATACAATACTGAAAGGTCCGTATACCACACTGCTTCGGCTCATCCATCTTCCGGCTGTAATACGGCAAAAAATCGTCTCTGTAATATCTCCAAGAAATGCGCCGATAAAGTCCTACAATTTTATAAAAACAGCAGCCCTCAGCAAAGACCTTCGGCTCTTTCTTAGGTTCCTCAGTCTCAATAATGCGTTCCTTCTCAATATTGGGATACGCCTTTTCCATTCTGTGCTGCACCTTCTTCGTCAGCACATTCCCGAAATTCTCTGTAACTCCCTGCACATAGTCTACAAATTTATGCGTCTTAATCGTATGCTTAATCTGAAGCACCGTTGTCACACAACAAATGGTATCGACCAGCAAAATAACTCCGAAAACAATCTCTAAAATCAATAATATCTGTCCGGGAATAAAACTCATCAATTTTACCAGCAGGGGATTGATAAAACGCATACATATTACAGCGCTGACGCCAAAGAATATTAAATGAATAAAATTCAAATATCCTTGAAACTGAAAGCGTCTCTTGCTGTAATCCCACCATTTCCTGTTAAAAGCTTTTTCCAAAACAGCGCCGGTCACTACAATAACGATAAACGCAATGACACAGCCTCCCAAAAACAGGAAGAAAATCTTATTTGTCAGCTCAGACAAAAAGATACAATAAGCAACTCCCATAATTCCGTAAATCGGACAAAGCGGAATATTTAGAAATCCCGTATTTACAAACCTTCTTCTGCGAAGGGCATTGGCAATGACGCCTGCACACCATCCGATAAAGGAATAGATATAAAAAATCCAAAATAATTCACTCCACGTATAAACCATAAGCTCTCCTCTTTTGTGTTTATTTTATGGAACATACTATACCGAAATTATGGGGTAAATGCAAGTTTTCTGTCACAGTTGGCATAAACAGCATACCATTGCTTCGTATCTCTCCGTTTTCTGTTCAATATCTTTTTCTGTGACACCATAATATCTATAAATACTGTTTGCTATTTTTTGAAGTCTTCTCATGTATCTACCTCCTCCGCTGTACCGAATAGTTAAATCTTTATTTACTTTTTCTATATTTATCTGCACGTAAGCATTTTCTGCATATCTTATTTTATATATATGAAAATCCATTGGAAATTCCTCCTCCGGAATTTCATTTACTCGCTCCGTCCATTCCTCATATTTGGCATGAAATTCTCTCCACTGATTTTCCTCTGCCTCTTTAGGATATTCCGGTTTCGGCAGTTCTTTTAAAAACTCCGGGTTATACTTTTCAATCAAAGACTGCTTCAAATATTTTCGCTGTTCTAAATAGTCAAAATCATCGTTCTCGATTTCTTTTGCATGATATTTCTTTGTTATAAATACAATCATCTGCTCAATTGTATGAGGATTAGCCTGAATACGATTTTCCAACCTCATCCGACGTATTGTATAAATAAGATGCTTCACACCCCTGACGAAACTTTTCCTTCCTTGGAAGCCTGCCACAAAAATACTTACAGGTCCTTCATCTCCTCCTATGATTGTTGCACTTTTTCTTCTACTCTTCATAAAATACCCTCCTGCTTTGTCTCGGCTCAATTTCTTATATTTTATGTGTAAAAAAGAAGGCATCTAAACCATCGTTTAAGTGATTTTCTAATGCCCTCTTGTCAATGAAATATTTAATTTATTGATGCCTCAGTTTTTTTCATATCTTGAATTCCTTTTAAAAGCTTTGCAGCGTAATCTGCATCTCCTGCCCATCCTGTTCCGTTAGGATTGTTTGGAATACTCAGCCACTCCACATAAGGCGCTTTTCCTCTGAGCCATTCTCCCCATCTAGGGTCAACACATTCATTTTTCAACGGCTCATCATTTGCATAACATTTTAAATGCTGAACATGCGCCCGAATACCAATTCTTACATTTTCAAAAGAATTGCCGCTGACACCGTTTCCGGTAGCTCCTAAGCCTGCAAAATTAAACTGCTCGATTTTTACACTTCCGCCAAATTGCAGAAATCCTGTTTCAATCATAGATTGTACAAATGCCACTTCCGCCTTAATTCCCTCGGTTTCACATTCTTCATAATAAATTTGGCAGAATTCTTCAATTGTGGCTGCTCCACCTGCCTTTAACGCTTCAGCAGGATAAGGTTTTCCGCTCTTTTTATAATAGCTCACCATCTGTCCTACTGTAACAGAGCTGTCTCCCGCTATTTCGTAATACACCTTAATGGCGTCATTTACCGGCGGCTTTGAAGACGGCTGATTATTCAATTCACCTGAATTTTCAAAATAATACCATACGTTATCGATAAGCTGCCAACCCGTTACCATGGCTCCGCTTCCGTCGAAATAATATTTTTGATTTCCGATAGTCTGCCAGCCGGTCTGCATCACTCCGTTTTTGTCCATATAATACCACGTTTCGCCTATCTTCTGCCAACCGATTTGCTTCAAGCCCTCACTTGTATGATAATACCATTTACCATCTGTAAAATGCCAACCCGTATATAATGCTCCTGTGTTTGCATCAAGATACCATTTTGTTCCTGCAATGGTCTGCTCGCCCTTTAACAAATAACCTGAGCCGTTAAAATAGTACCATACGTTCTCAACAAGCTTCCAGCCTGTTGCCATAGCTCCGCCTTCATTTAAGTAGTATGTCTGATTTCCAATAGTCTGCCAGCCGGTCTGCATGGCTCCGCTTCCATTCATATAGTACCATGTTCCGCCAATTTGCTGCCAACCCGTCTGCATCGCTCCGCTGCTGTTCATATAGTACCATGTTCCACCGATTTGCTGCCAACCTGTCGTCATAGCTCCACTGCTATTCATATAGTACCATATTCCGCCAATCTGCTGCCAACCTGTCGTCATGTTGCTGTTTGTATCAAAATAATACCATACGCCGTCTATGGATTTCCATGTGCTTGTTGCATATTTTCCGTTTCCTTCCTTCCATTTCCAATGCTCACCTGTAAACTCCCACTTACCTTTATCTTTTGTAAGACCATAATACTTGATAATTCCTGCGGCGTCTGCTTCACCTAATTTTTTAAGATTTTCCTCTGTTTGAAACCATTTTGCATCTGATACATTTGAAACAAACGCATGCTCAATAATCAATCCCGGAAAACCGTTTCGTTTTGAATGTCTGATTACTGCATAGCTGTCATCACCTTTGTCTCCACGATTTTTAAGTCCTAATTTTGCAAGCTCACCTACAATATCCTTCGCAAGCTCCTGGGCATTTTCCTCTCCCTGCGGATAATATACTTCTGCTCCCTGCGCTGCACCGGAAACCGAAGAATTGATATGAAAGCTGATAAATACATCAGCATCCTTTGTTTTTGCCCACTCTACACGTTTCAGAATATCATCGATGCTGTTCGTATCAGGATATGGACAATTTCCGTCTGTTCTTGTCATATACACAGATACGCCTGAATACTGCTCCAACACTTCCTTACAATACTCTGCAATTTTTAAGGTTACAACTTCCTCTCTGACACCATTGGCAGTTGCTCCTGAATGTTTACTGGCATCATGTCCGGGATCAAGCACAATAACTAAATTTGAATTGCTTCTTTCCTTTTTATTCTTATCAAACGGTACTGCCTGCTCAGAAAGTGCATCTGCAACATTTTTCTCAACCGTTGCTGCATTCGCTGTTTCGATTGTAACAACTGCTTCTTCCTCGGATTGACTTTCCATTTCTATGTAATCACTTTTAACACTATCATTGACCTTCTCACCCACTCCAAAGTAAGCGTTGATTTCAAGGTCTTCTGCTGTAAAAGTTTTTGTACCCAAATCTGTTGTAACGCTCAACTCTGCTACATGATAAGCTCCTTGTTCAAAGCTATGCTCGTATAAGAAGAGGTTGTCCACTCTCATTTGGGAAGTTAAAACAGTTTGTGAACCATCTTCATTCTCCACTACTAAATCTATACTCCGAATATCCGATGTGCTTTCTCCCCACGAAAGAACAATACTTTGCACAGCTCCCACGTCTAATTCTGCTTCATCGATATAAATATAATTCAGTTCATTTTCAATCGTTTTTGTTTCTTCTTGAACCTGAGATTTGGCTTCACCTGATGCACTTACTGTATTTCCTGTTGCCGGCAGTGCAAGCATCGCTCCTGCAAGCATCGTAACAGCCCACTTGGCTAACTTCTTTTTCATTTGTTCTCTCCTATTTTATTCAAATTTTCTTAAATATTCTGCATATTCTGCATGACCGATAGTTAACGTCTGTCCTTCTTCTGTAATTTTGATTTCTTCGGCTTTATATGCGTCCAGATATGTGTTTACAATACAGCCCACAATTTCTCTTTCCCCGGAAGTTCCAAAGCTTCTCAGCCAATCCCCGAACACAGTATCTGTATCCAGTTCAAGCTTGTCTCCGCTTACTTGAAAAGACAAAATCTCGCTGTCTGTGGGAACAATTTCATTCTCTTTTAATAACTCCCATAGAACTGTTTCATTTAATGTCTGACACTCTTTTGTTTCCGTTATGTACACTCCGTTATTGGGGTCAAGCCTATAAATATTTACAACCTCTGTTTTTATATCTTCTTTTTTCTCACATCCTGCAAAAACCAACAGTATACTGCAAGACAATAGTAAAACAGCTTTCTTTTTCATTTAGTTCCTCTCCTGCACAGCAAATTCTAAAGCTTAATTTCGAAATTCATTATAACATCAAGCTTTTGTTCCTTCAATCACGAATTTTATTGCATACTTAATTGTATGATGCTGTAATATATGCTAAAATACAGAAACATTTATCTACCTTTTTAACAATTATTTCGCTCATCAAGCAAGGAGGTTATTATGATTACTTACAAAAAAGCACTTCCAAAGGATTTTCCTCATATTCTCGATTTTCTTAATATGGTATTCAGTATGTCACATTGTCCTCATGATTTCCGTCAGCTTCTTCCCAAAATCTATAAAGAAGGACAGGAGCAAAAATCTATTCACTATCTTGCTTTAGAAAATGAAGAAATTAAAGCCTGTGTATGCGTTGTTCCTATCACCTTATATTGCGGTAATAAAACCATCACCTGCGCTACCGTAGGCAGTGTTTCCGTTCATCCTTATTCCAGAGGAAAAGGCTACATGCGTAAACTGATGCACATGGCAATTCAGGACATGAAAAAGAATAATATTTCTATGAGCACGCTTTCCGGTCTCAGAAACCGCTATCAATACTATGGATATGAAAAAGGCGGCATTACTTTCCAATATTGCCTGACCTCAGATAATTTTCGCCACTGCCGTGAAAGATTTCCCAAACGGGACATTAACCTCTGTCTAATTCAGAACGAGGAAACTCCTTTACTGGCTAAAATTCAGGAAATACAGGAAAATCAATTATTGTTTGTCAAAAGAAATCCCGAAGATTTCCTTTCTATTATGAAAAGCTGGAATACTAAACTTTATGCTGTCTTGGAAAATCAGATGTGTAAGGGATATGCTGCCCTTCAGGGAAACCATATCTTAGAAATGTATTTAACCGATGAAACTTTGTTGTTTACCTCGCTGGAAAAATGCCTGACAGAAAGTAATTCAAAGGAGCTGTTCCTAAGAGTTTCCCCCTACGACTCCCACCTGTTTAAAGGGTGTACCCAACTTTTTGAGTCATTTTCCATATCTTTGGATGATAATTATATGATTTTTGACTATCCTAAGGTTTTAGAATTTTTCTTAAATGTAAAAGCTTCTTACATCCCTTTAAGCTCCGGAAGTTTGAATTTTACGATAAAAGGGCATGGAAGCTTCAAAATTCAGGTAGATAGTGGAATTCCTTCCGTTACACAAATAAAAAATCCAGAAGAACACTCTGCTTTGGAATTTTCTTCTTTTGAGAGTATTTTAGCTTTATTCTCTCCTAATCACAGCTTAATTTTGGATGAAACACAGTTGCCGGAAAATTGTAACTGGTTTCCGTTGCCGTTGGGGCTGTCACCACTTGATAAATGTTGATAAATTTATTGGAAAATATAAGGACTTACTGATTTTAAAGTAAGCGCAAAATATTGCTACGTTACTCATGAATCACGCTTGCACCAAAATGATAGATGCAAGCGTTTTACTCTATGTTTAG
>ENA-OPBF01001686-OPBF01001686.1-human-gut-metagenome-genome-assembly--contig:-NODE-1686-length-13934-cov-1.462641_pt1 | contig 13934 bp, 16 predicted proteins | sample MGYA00241067_ERZ501450 | MGnify/ENA primary metagenome ERZ501450 (study PRJEB25962, sample SAMEA2042516) | human gut metagenome | biome: human gut; feature: human-associated habitat; material: faeces... | reverse complement strand
TGCCAAGGAGAATGCCGATTCCCGTGCCAATGACAGTAATCCATTTCATCTGCCGGCTTACATATGCCTTCAGCTGTTTTTTCGTCATGCCAAGCGCCTGCAAAAGGCCGTAGTATCTGACTCTTCCGGCTACGGAAAGGTACAGAATATTGTAGATCAGCAGATACGCACTAAGGCAGATGATCAGGCACAGGCCGATGATGCCCAGCAGCACTTTCCATGAGTTTTCGATATATCCAATAGGCTGAAAGGACTGTCTGTCTGACAGGTGCAGTCCGGTTTCGATCTCATCAATCGTTTGTGGCAGGACGAAATTACTGCCGAGTTTTATGCAAAGCGAGCCCTGTGCAGAGAGGTCGTAGCCTGTTTTCTCATAAAATACCCTTGAGACATAAATCGGTGATGTGTCGCCAAATCCGTCCCAGATTCCGCTGATGACAAAATCACCGCTGTGTACGCCGCGGTTATCTTCATAGGTCATCGTAAAGCTGTCTCCAATGTCATACCCTTTGAGTCCGCACCTTTCCAGCGCGTTCTTTGTCACCAGAAGTTCGTTGTACTTTTCAGGGTAATGCCCTTTAAACTCTGTTCTTGCCGGGAGCTGCTGCTTTTCCCAGAAGGTTTCATCACACCACAAGAGTCCGGTGTCTGCGGTCTCATCGAGATTCGTGCTGCGTACATATCCGGCATAAGTCTGGATACCCACAGATTCCACTCTGTCATTGTCCAGCAGAAACTCCTGCTGCTCTCTGGTAAACCCGTTTGCCAGCACCATATCATATTCTGCTCCATAAAGGCGGGTATTTTGCAGACGGCTCAGTTTGAGCCATTCCTCTCCGGCGGTAAATACGCTGAACAAGAGGAAGGAGGCCAGTATCACGGAAAAAAGCAGAACGGCAAATTTCCCCTTTTCGTGCCTTGCGCCGTTTACGGCCAGTCTGCTGATGACTGCCTGATTGTTATTCGGCAGCATGGAAATCACTTCCTTTCAGCACTTTACCGTCGCCCATCTGAATAATCCGATCAGCCAGCTGCGCAATATCCTGATCATGAGTGACGAGAATGACCGTCTGCTGGTATCTGGCTGCCAGAACTTTAATCAAGCCGATAACATCATGGCTGGTTGCCGTATCCAGATTTCCCGTCGGTTCATCGGCCAGAATGATTGCCGGCTGCATGGCCAAAGCTCTTGCAATAGCTACTCTCTGCTGCTGCCCGCCGGAAAGCATGGACGGCAGCATGGCTTTCTTCTCTTCAATGTCAAGAACTTTCAGTAAGTCATCAATCAGGTCTCTATCGATGACTGCTCCGTCCAGTTCCTGTGGAAAGGTGATATTGTCGTAGACATTTAGATCCGGAATCAGATTGTATTGCTGAAAGATAAAGCCAGCTTTTCTCCTGCGAAACACCGCCAGCTGCTCATCGTTCATCATGGAAAGGTCTTCTTCGTCTACGATTACGCGGCCTTCCGTCGGTACATCAAGGCCGCCCAGCATGTGCAGCAGGGTGCTTTTGCCGCTGCCGGATTTTCCGATCACAGACACAAATTCCCGCTCCTGGATTTCCAGATCTACGCCGTCAACTGCTTTCACCATCGTGCCGCCAACCGGATAATATTTTTTTAATCCTTCTGTCCTTACGATTATCTTTTTCATCGTCTTACCTCCTGATAATTCTATCGTAAGACAGAATTATCACAGACCAGTCACAAAAAGAAAAAATCACAAAACTGTGACTTTCTCTATTCTACCGGCAGATTGATAGTAAAGGTACTGCCTTTGCCGGCCTCTGCCTGAAGTTCTATATATCCGCCTTGCATCTGCACGATTTTTCTTGCTAAATAGAGTCCGATGCCGATGCCTTCCTGATCGTGTACCTCCGGCTCCCGGTAGAAGCGCGCAAAAACCGCACCCTGTCTTTCAACGGCAATCCCTTTGCCGGTATCGCTGACAATAATCTGCACAAATGCAGTACCTTTTTTTACCGTGATTTTTACACTGCCGCCGACCGGCGTATATTTCACGGCATTGTCCAGCAGGTTATACAAGGCTTCTGCTGTCCATTTACGGTCATGGCAGACCCGTAGTTTATCATCGTAGTCAATGGAAAGCCCAATCTGTTTTTTCTCAGCTTTCGGTATCACTGTACTGATGGCGTCCGCCAAAGTCTCAGACATGGGCGCATCCGTCTTCTGTATCCTAATCGTGCCCGTCTCCAGCCGCGAAATTTTTATCATGCTCTGAAAAAGGAAGTCCAGCTTATCAATCTGTCCGTCCATCTTGTGCAAAATATCCCGCTCTTTTCCGCTATCGTATTCCGCTTCGAGCTTTTCAAGATACAGGCGGATGTTGGTCATCGGCGTTCTGACTTGATGGGATATATCCGAAACCAGTTCTTTCAGCCGTTCTTTTTCTTCATGAATCTCTCGATGCTTATGACTGTACATATCGGAAAGTCGTTTCAGTTTGCTTTGGGTTTTTCCCAAAAGATCGTCGCCTGTCGTCTCTGACTGAATCGGTTTTTCCTTTAGTAGATCGTTCAACATCTGCTCCAGCCGGTCAGTATATTCATAAATTTCTTTCCTGAGTCGTCTTTGCCGCAGGAACAGCCACAATGTAGTGACCGCCAACGCGAAAAAAGCGGCATAAAACCAGAAGTTCATTTCCATAAATATCCCATCCCATAAACATTGGTGATATATGTATGCTGTTCATCTTCCAGCTTTTTGCGTAATCTGTTAATGTTTACCGCCAGCGTATGCTTGTCCAGAAACTGCGATCCTTCATCCCAAAGTGCATCGAGCAAAGACTGATAGGTCAGTAGCCGTCCTCGATTTTCAATAAATTTTTTCACTATCCGCTGCTCAGTAGGGGTGAGTTGGAAGTATTCCTGGTCTCTTTCCGCAACGCCACGCTCCAGATCAACACGCAGAAAGCCATCGTCGTAGACTGTTTTCTCTTTGTTTTCCCGCGCGAGGATCAGGGATACCTTTTTCAGAAGGACTTTCATGGAAAAAGGCTTTGTTACATAGTCTTCTGCTCCGGAATCGTACCCGCAAAGCTGGTCTTCTTCCAAATCTCTGGCGGATAGAAACAGCACCGGCATACCGGTCTTCTGCCGCAGCCACCGGCAATAGGTAAAGCCGTCTCCGTCCGGCAGATTGACATCCAGGACGGCCAGGTCAAAGGCGCTTTCTTCTATTATATCTTTGCCTTCTCTAATGGAAGACGCAGCGAAAACGCGGTATCCTGCCTCTTGAAGCGACTGCCGTATGGTATCTCTCAGTTCCTGATCATCTTCAAGCACGAAAATATTCTGCATAATTAGTCCTCATCGTTTTATTCGCTTATTTTTTAGCATTGATTGCTTTTTCTTTGGTGTTAATTCTATTTCCAAATATGATTATTTTTCTGGCTTTGCACTTATATAGCTTTTAATCGCATTTATAAACTCTTCACCACATTTAGAATATGTCCTCTCGCCAAGGCCTTTTAAAGATATAAATTCTTCTTTGTTCTGTGGCTTATATGTTGCCATGCTGACAAGTGCCCTATTTGTTACCATTACTGGAAAACTATTCTTTTGTCGAAACCAGTTCAGATATTTCAATAGTTCCTCGTCCGTCATTATTCTGCCTTCTTCATCTGTCAACAATTTGAATCCATCTTTTTCAGTATAATGCTCTTTATTGCTTGGTTCTTTATGATATGAGATCTTGGCATTACCTGCTTCGCCATCTTGAAATACATGCTTAAAAATAAGATTATTATCGTTATCTATTATTTCATATTCTGCTGACTTATCGTAAATTCCCATCTTTAACATGTCATCCCTATGTGCTTTCATTTTTTCTATCAAATATGCTTTACTTTTGGAAACATTCAATGGCATACCATCATACATTAAAGTAAGCTGTCCATCTTTAGAAAAGGTATATCGTATTTATACATATTACTTCTCTCCTTGTGCTTTAATTAAATAGGATTGCAGACTTTTCTTGCAACCATTCTTTTCATAAAATGGTTCAAGCCCAGGCTGTGCACCGAAATACAGCATAGTAGGCGCATTATCTTTTGCCAGTCCAAGGAGTCTGCTGCCGATTCGCTGTTTCTGGTAAGCAGGTAATACTAATAGTTCCGTGATTGTTCCGAAAAAACATCCGTCCGTAAGGATACGCAAGCAACCGATCAGTCTCTCACCATCTCTGGCGGTTATGTTAATCGTTTTTTGAAGTGCTGCTTCTGTCTTTTCTTCATCGTAATCACCCGGCCATACCTGATTGGCAAAGCAGATAAACTCCCTTGCATTTAGAACTTTATCATCCTTAGAATAACGAATATTCATTTATTGCCTCCATGTTTTATACGGTCTGTCCGACCGCAATAGTTAAGCGTCAAATTTTATACAAATAGTCAATATATTATCCTCATAGGCTGCCGTTATGGTTCCGCCCATTTTTTCAATCAAGTTCTTTGCGATGGATAGCCCCAGTCCGGTAGACTTTCTTGCATTGCTTACGGTGTAAAAACGATCAAACAATCTGCCGACCTGAACTTCCGTAAGCCCGGCAGCATGATTAGAAAAAGTCAGCGTTCCGTCCGTTTGCAAAGTAATGGTCAGATCTCCGTCACTGTACTTAACAGCATTGCTTATGATATTTCCGATCACCCGGGACAGAGCATTTTCATTTATGACTCGTTCTACTTTCTGATCCGGAATCGTGATCTGCGGGATAATATTGTGCTGTGTAAGAACTACATAATACGATGATATGCTCTTTTCGAGGACGCCGTTCAGGCAGACTTTTGAAAATGCAAGTTCCTCTGTATCGCTGGAAGCGATGGTATATTGAAACAATTCTTCAGTCAGTTGCTTCAATGCCTTTGTCCTGTCCTCCACGGAAGAGAGATAGGTAAAACCCTTTTCAGAAAGCTGTTCCTTTCGCAACAGCTTTGTGTAACCATAAATTGCCGTGAGCGGAGTACGCAGGTCATGAGAAATATTCGTAATAGCTTCTTTCAGCTCCAGGTCTCCATGCTCAAACCTCTGCCGGCTTTCATGGAAGACCTGAAGCTCTGCATTAATAGACGAAGCCAGTTCACGCATATCTTTATCATGGCTGGATATATGAATCAATGTATTGGTTGGATTATTTACTTTTTCGACAAATGCACTGCGAATCTCTCTTGCCGATTTCTTCAGCAAGATTACCTTCAAAAGAAGTGCTCCTATTATGATAATTGTACCTGCCGCTATCATCCATATCCAGTCATTCATTTTCCCGTACCTACCTTAAATCTTTGCGTTTGAAGAAAAACATTCCTATGCCTGTAGTGATTACCGTAAGTCCTGCCGCGTAAGCAGACATCGCAAGCGCTTTATCTGTGTCTTTGCGAGAGTATTGCATTTCCTGACCTGTAGGCGTGGCATCATATATAAACTGCAGAACATCCCGTTCAACACCGTCTACATAAGATGTCGTATTAAGCGTTCCGTCATACCAGTATTGCGGCTGATCCAACATTCTCTGCACCTCGTTCAGAAAAGCCATGGAAAGAAATATAATCAGAATACAGATTACCGGAGCAACAGCTTTTGTTTGTACCAGAAGGCTCACCATAGTAAGAACGGAACAAATCGCAATCAGACTAATCATGCTGCCACATACGATAGCAAGGACTTTCGCCAAAGGTAGATCCATATTGCCAATCAGAGGAATTCCTATAATGATGTTTGCCAGCATATAAGACAGGCAGAGCATTACAGATGCTGCAATATTAACGACAAGGTTCGCAAAGTACACCGCTACTCTTTTATGACCTGCAATAATTTTATTCCGCATCGTTCCATCGCCATATTCGGCATGAAGGAAGAGGGAGCAGAAGATAGCACTGATCACACCGATCATCTGCGTATAAACAAAGAAAGTGTTTTCAATATCCGTTTCCAGGCCATATCCTGCTGCCTGCCGGTACTGTTGAAATACCAGAAAGCTTCCGGCAAGAAACATAAATCCTATTCCAAAGAGAAAAAGTCTGTTCTTAAAAAGTCTGAAAAAGTTTGCATAAATAAGTTTACTCATATTTTCCACCTCCGACAAGATTGATATAATAGCTCTCTAATGTTTCATCCTGCTCGTGCATAGACAGAATTTTACAACCATCTTCCGCAAGAATTAGAGACAGCTCTGAAACCGGAATCTCGCCGTACACATTCACTACTGTGTCGGAGATGATATCATATTCTAAATTCATAAAGTCAAGGGCACGGGCAAGAGCTTCCGTATCAGTCACCGTAAGAACCATACATTTTCTTGAGTTTTTCTCCAGTGTCTCTGCGGTAAGCTCTCTGACCATATGACCGTCAGCAATAAACCCATAGTGGGTTGCAATCCTCGAAAGCTCATCAAGATTGTGGCTGGAAATGAGTACGGTAATCTGCTTTTCACGGTTCAGTCTGAGTATAAGTTCCCTTATTTCTATAATTCCTTTAGGGTCTAATCCATTTGTCGGCTCGTCCAAAATCAGGAAATCAGGATTCCCTGCGAGAGCCATGGCTATGCCAAGTCTCTGACGCATACCCAGAGAAAAGTTTTTTACTTTCTTTTTCCCTGTGTCTGATAGTCCAACCAGTTCCAAAAGTTCCTTAATTCCGTCATAGGAGGGCATTCCTATAACATGATACTGATGTTTCAAGTTGTTTTCTGCTGTCATATCAGTATAAACTGCGGGGGACTCCACAACTGCACCGATTCTCTGCTGCATGTGGTCAATAGCCTTGTCCGAGCTCTTTACGCCATATAAGCGATATTCACCGGAAGTAGGCGCTTGCAGTCCGCATACGATACGAATAAATGTAGTTTTTCCGGCTCCGTTTTCCCCGACGAACCCATAAATGGATCCTTTAGGAATATGAATGGAAAAATCGTTCAGTGCCATGGAATGATGGTAAGTTTTGTTCAGGCCTTCGGCCTCTAAGATATATTCCACTTTATTGCCTCCTTATTGCTTTTGATACGGCTATTCTAAGATATAGCTGTAAAGAAAGCTGTTAAGGAAAGTGTAAAGAAATGTTCAAGATTTATATTTCAGCCATGCGAAAGCCGATTCCCCAGACAGCCTCAATATAGTCTTTGCCGGTAACTTCCCGCAGCTTTTTTCGTAAATTACTGATATGCACGCGCAGAGAGCTCTCCATGCAGTCCGGCGTGTCATAACTGATGCGATCCAGCAGATCAGTTTTAGTAATAATCTGCTGCGGATTTTCCATCAAAAGCTTCAGTATTGCAAACTCCGTCTTTGTCAGCCTGACCGTCTGTCCTTCCGCCTGAACGATATGGGTAGAAGTATTCAGCAAAATATCCCCATACTCTAAAGTTCTTTCCGCCGTGCCATTTGATATTTTTCGGAACTGAACGACGATCCGAGCCAGAAGTTCATCAATTTCAAAAGGTTTAGTAACATAATCGACAGCGCCGTTTAAGAGCAGGGAAACTTTATCCTGAATATCTACTTTGGCGCTCATTACGATAACTGGAATATCCGTGATTTGCGGAAGAATTTCCTCGCCGGAAAGCCCCGGCAGCATCAGATCAAGCAGAATAAGATCCGGCTTTGACTTTGACAAAAACAGCAGAGCCTCTGTGCCGGAATATGCATGAGAAACTCTATATCCTTCCTGCTGCAATATGTCATCAAGCATATTATTAATATGAATGTCATCATCTATAATCAGAATATGTTTCATTTTTCCCTCTATAAACAAAATTGTCAAACTGGTAATTAATGTTTTTTACGCCGGGCAATAAAAAAGATTATCCACTCTATTGCAAGAATAGCGAGGAAAAAAATACCCCATACAGCAAAACTAATCAGTTTTATTTCTAATGTCTGCACGGCGCCATGCCCGTCTATTGTTCTTGTGAATAAGAACACGCTGACGCATAAGAACAATATAAGCTGAATTATTTGAAAAAATAACCATCCTCTGTGCTTCATTTTAACCTCCTCAGCTTAGAGTTTCATCTGTTCTTTTATTTTTCGTGTATCTTCAAGGTAGAGCTCAATATGCCCGCATTCAGGGCATACAGCCGCATGAACCTTACCAAGATTGTCTTTGAAAATTCCCGGCTTTGTTATCTTTAAGCCGTATGCGCCGCCCTCAACCTTTATGTCGTAATTTTCAATCATGTTGCAATTACAATGAACGCATTTTCTCATATATTATGCACCTCTAAATTAACTTCCTGAACATATCGTATTTCACGGACATTTTTACCACCGATTTTTTCCTCTATCACATCTACTGCTTTCAAAAATCCATAGCGTTCATAAAAATGTCTTGCCCGATTGTTTTCTTCCAGCACCCATAAAAAGATTTTTTGAAATCCCTGCGCTGATAATTCCATAGTCACGGTCTTCAATAATTCTTTTCCATATCCTTTCCCCATATATTCCGGGAGCAGATACAAAGAAATGATCTCTCCGTAACCTTCAAATTGCGGAAAACGAGATTGGCAAAAGCTGCTGGTTCCGACCATCTTTTCCTGTTCAAACAAAATCAGTGTATTCCATCCTGGACTATCTATTACGGAAGCCCAATGACCTCGGGGTATTGCATTCAGATAACTATCCGGCAAAATATCTTTATACGCATACTTCCAACTTCGCTCGTATATTTCACTGATGGACATACGATCATCTTCTGGCTTTATATATCGAACATACATTTGTCTGCTCCTAAATTCGTTGCTTTCATCTTTTCATATTCCTCAACAGCTTTCAGCGGCAACAGTATCTTCATATTCCCGGCAAACTGGAATACCCATCCATAAAAGGCCGGACTGAGTTCCACGGAGACAAGTGCGGTAAAGGTCCCGTCACTGTTCTTTTGCGTCTCAACTTCTGTGCCGAACTGGTCGACAATGTACTTCATCAATTCATCCTTACACAAAAGTTCCACGGTGACTTCTTCTCCACCAAACATACGAAAGACCTTGTTTCCAAAATCCTCAATGCTAAAGTTTTCCGGTTCTGCAACGGCTGTTTCATCTAAAATGATCGGCAAACATAAACGATCCACTCGAAATGTGACGACTCGCTGCCTTTTATCAGAAAACCCTACCAGATAGTAATTATCCTCATTCCAATACATCGCATAAGGGCTGAGAATATACTCTTCTCCATTATGGCGGAGTACCTTCTGTTTTTGCCCGTCATATTCATAATATTGAAATTTAATTTTTTTCTTTTGATTGATTGCGTCATTGAGAATATCGACAATGTAGTACAGTCTGCGATTATCTGCCTTTATCTTCCCCGTGCCATGTATATTACGAATCAACTCATGACGCTGGCTTTGCCCTGCCAGAGAAATCAGCTTTTGAATCAGATCATCGCTTTTATCCTGACTGATAAAACGAGCCGCGGAAACTGCATCAATTAATAACTTTAATTCTGGAATTTCAAACACTCGCTCACCCCAAAAATATTTGTTAGGAGAACTTTTGATCATAATGATATCCAGAAAATCGAATTCAGTCAAAAAAGTCATGTCTTCTCGAAATGTCTTTCGGTCCACGGTTATTCCCTGCTTTAAAAGATAATCGGTGATTTCACCCGTTGTCAGCGGATGTTTTTCATCACTCTGCTCATAAAGCAGCTTCATTATCAGAAGTACCCTGTCTCTTGCATGTACTACGCTCATATATCCTCCATGCTTTGCAACATACTTAAAGTCATTATACTCCATATCTTCTGTACTTGGCAATCGTTATGTAAACCGAGACAGGGAGTTTTCTCCCCATCTCATTTCCCTATTTTGTAAAGTCAAGCCAACCTCGTTCTGGATTCACATAGTTTCCGTTTATCAGTACAGCAAAATGCAGATGATTACCGGTAGACACTCCTGTGCTGCCAACTTCTCCAATAGGCTGTCCGCGTACAACTTTTTCTCCCTTTTTACATTTAATCCTGCTCATATGTCCATAAACCGTTTGCAATCCTTTGCCATGGTTAATAATTACGCATTTTCCAAAACCTCCATTGTCACCGGCTAAAATTACTGTTCCTGATTCACTGGCCAGCACATCGGTGCCCAGTGGAAATGCAATGTCAATTCCCTGATGGTTAGTTGAACCAACCCCTCCGGGTGAAGGGCGGGAGCCGTAAGGAGAAGAAATATCTGCCTGCGTCATTCCGGCAATCGGCAAACCCAATATTCCATCTCCTGTATAAAGATTTTCATCCGTATCATCATGACCAAATAAAAATATCGCCGCCCCAAACAGACAGAGAAAAAGGATCGTCAGCACCATAAGCCAGCCTCCGGCAAAAAGTACAGCGAAAAAGGCTTTTGTCACGGCAGCCGTCCTTTTGACCGTCTGCACTGCTTTCCGCAGTGCTTTTCGCTTCCGTGCTACGGCTCTTGGCGCATGATACAGCCGGTTCTGTGCCAGTTTTTTGACCTGAATCCGTTTCCCCATGTTCACGATTTTCTCTGTTTGTCCCGGTATTTTACGCAGATTTTCTGTCGTTCGTCGTACCGTTTTTCTATAGCGAACATCTTTTACCGCAGCGCTGGATTGTCCCTGCTGGATTCGTCTGGTTGCACCTGTCAGCTTGTTTTTCGTAACCGCTGCACTTTGCTTTCCTGCTGCATTTAGTCTATGGCTTCCGCGCCGGATCACTGAATCCCCTGTGTGATTGGTTGTATTTACGGCATATTCGGTCGGAGAAGTGTCTTCCGGCAGATTGTTCCCTGCCCTATCCTTCGTCTTGACATAAGTGCGCTTCAGTTTATCATGAAAAATGGCGGTTTTATCTATTTTCCTGATGACTTCTTTTCTCTTTGACGCGTCTTGACTCCTTTTTTTGACATCGCTATATCAGACCCTCTCCCGGTTTTGTCGTCATCAATTTATAAAGCTTGCTATTCTTCGGAAAGTCATTTTCAAATGGCACTAAGGCGCTGCCAACTTTAATCAAACCGTGGCCGGCGTCGACATTTTTAATGAACGAAAGTTGTTGATCCGATATATTCAGCAGTTTGGCCAGTTCCATCTGGTCGGTCGCCGCCTGATTGAGCATGATGATAAATTCCGAGTTAGAAAGCATAGTTCGAGCAGTATGAGATTGTAACAAGTCTTCTACATTTTGTGTAATTCCTGTACAAAATGCACCATATTTTCTTACCCGTTTCCAGAGTTTAAAAAGAAACTGCGCAGAGTACTCATGCATGAACAACAAATAGATCTCGTCAATAAAGATAAATGTCTGCCGTCCTTTTTTCCGGTTTGCCGTAATCTGATTGAGAATATTATCCAGAATGACCAGCATACCGATTGCTCTGAGCTGCTCTCCCAGTTCCAGAATGTCATAGCAGAGCAGTCTGTTTTTCATGTTTATATTGGTCTGTTTGGCAAAAGTATTCAGCGTTCCTCTCGTGAAAAGTTCCAGTTCGAGAGCAAGTGAATGTGCTTCCGGCTCAGGCTGCTTCAATAATTCATCTCGGAAATCAGCCAAGGTAGGGGGCTCGCCCCGGTAATCCCCCTGTTTATAATAGCGATATACGCTTTCTGTACATCGGTCAATGATAGACTGCTGACCTTTTGCGAAGTGATGTCCGGCTATAATCTGTTCACAAAGTGACTGTATGAATTGTGATTTTTCAATAACCGGGTCGACCTCTCCGTAATCTCTTCCCATATCCATCGCATTGATGTGATTGGGACTTGTTGCTGAGATTTCAATGACTTCACCGCCCAGGGCCCGAACCAGATGCGCATATTCGCGTTCTGGATCAACGATGATAATATCTGCTTCTGAAGATAACACCAGGTTTGTGATTTCGTTCTTGGCGGCAAAAGATTTTCCTGAACCAGATACCCCCAAAATGAACGAATTGCCATTTAGAAGCTGCCTTCTGTCTGCAATAATCATGTTCTTGCTAATCACATTTCGACCGTAATAAATGCCGTTTTTATCATATACCTCCTGCACACGAAACGGCATGAAGACGGCAACAGACTCTGTAGTGAGCGTGCGTAATGCGTCAATTTTTCTCACACCAAAGGGCAGAACCGTTTTCAGTCCGTCAAGCTGCTGATATTTCAGAGTAGAAAGCTGACATAAGTGCTGTCTTGCTATAGTTTGCAGCGTGTCAGTATCAGAATCGAGCTGTTCTTTTGTCTTGGCCGTATGAACGATTGTCATCACGGCAAACATCATTCTCTGATCCCTTGCGGTTAGATCGTCCAGAAATTCCTTACTTTCCTGCCTCTGCTGTTCCATATCATACGGCACAACGGCTGAAAAATTATTATTTGCGTTCTGCCTGCGCTGCCAGTTGGTGATGTTGGTTTCCACACCCAAAAGCCGGTTTTCCACTTCTCTGACCGCTTCATCTGTAGGTACAGGTATGATGTCGATAGACAGCATGAGATCCCGATCTATTTCCGTCAGGTCGGACACCATAGAATCCTTGATAAAGGAAGCATAATCCCGAAGGAATAAAACTCTGCCAAATCTATCGCCAATCCGAAAATGGTCACTTCCATTTTCAAAAGTATCTGGGCAGATGTAGTCTCTAAAGTCATGCCCTTTTTGCTCTTTATCCTTAATATCAAAGGAAAAAGATGTTTCTTCTCCGCAGCGGTAAAAGTCAAAGAGCGCTTTAAGACGCTCTGCTGTGCCCACTTCTGCACATATCGCTCCGAGGCGGCTGAAGGCTGAAATTAAATCGCTGCCCGCGCGCCTAAAATATGCCCTTGCTTCTTCAACATTCTTTCTCACAACAGAAATTGTAATATATTTTTCCTGCATAAAAGCATCTGTTCCCGTTGCTTTATCAAGCAATATACGGTTATATTCCCTGCGATATTCATCCAGCTTATCATCCTTCATACCGAACAGGATATGTTTTTCAAAATCCAAACGGTTCAGTCTGCGATTATTTATTGTAAGTTTAGCAGTGGCATTACTGTCTAACGAATTCAAGAGCTCACAGTAGCTTAAAAACATAACCTCTTTGTCCTCTTTGGATGCTACATAGTAGTTGATGTCCTCAAACTGATAAAGCCTGGAGAACATATTTTTTCCAACTTGAAAAATACCATCGTCATAAATTCTCCGTATCGGAATGATGTCCTGTACTCCTCTTGGTATAGAGAAACCTTCTTTTTCCTGTTTGATAACTTTTTTCAGTGTTTTTATCATTTCTACTAATTCTCCTTCCTTTTCTTTTCTCTCGTTCCGCCTGCTGCATAATCTGCCAGTATATATTGGTATTCCTGAAGAGCAGTTTCTTCGGCGTTAATATTTCTGACCTGATATATGCCGCCAGAAACTTTTCTGCCGGCATTCCGTTGTATCGGATAAATCCGATGGCAGCAAAGGGGAAAGCCGCAATAATACATATCCAGCTTACTGTTTCCAAGCCGAGATGTGGTCGAAGCAGGAAAAACACCGTAACCGCAACCGCACAGGCCAGAACAGAAAAAATGAGTTGCCGGAGAGATAATCCGAAAAACATGGATTCCGTATATTCGCGGATTTCTCGATTTATTTTTACTTCCAAATTTATTCACTCCTTCCCTCAATCTAAAGTCCCATCATTTCTTTCACAATACGGTCTGCCATTTTGACCGCTCCTACCAGAACGAGCATATTAAATACAAGCTCGCCTACATAGCTCCATACCATCGTTACGGGAGCTGCCTGCGAGTCTACTGCCGGCGGAGACTCTGAGAAAATGGAAAAGATAACGCAGGCAAGTAAGATGATCGCCCCTTCAAGACAGACTGCCGCATAAGATTTGAGAAAGCTTTTTCCGATCTGCTGCGTTGGCTCACCGGCAAAGGCTGCCAGAGGGATCGGTGCAATCGCAGTATAAATGTACAACTTGAAAAACCGCCCATAGACGCTCAAAATGATGAT
>ENA-OPBF01001683-OPBF01001683.1-human-gut-metagenome-genome-assembly--contig:-NODE-1683-length-13959-cov-2.432034_pt1 | contig 13959 bp, 8 predicted proteins | sample MGYA00241067_ERZ501450 | MGnify/ENA primary metagenome ERZ501450 (study PRJEB25962, sample SAMEA2042516) | human gut metagenome | biome: human gut; feature: human-associated habitat; material: faeces... | reverse complement strand
CACCAAGTCTCACGTGCGTTCGACTTGATTATACGGATTGCTAAGTGCATCTATTAAGCGAGGAGTTAGAACAATGGAAAAATCAAAAGTATATTTCACATCATTTAAAACAAGTTTTACAGAAAATCTGATGCAGAAGCTGGCACGGCTGGTAAAGACTGCTGGTATCGAAAACATTGATTTTCAGGATCATTATGCAGCAATCAAAATTCATTTTGGAGAATATGGAAATCTGGCATTTCTGCGCCCGAATTATGCAAAAGTCATTGCAGATATCGTAAAAGAACAGGGTGGAAAAGCGTTTCTGACAGATTGTAATACGTTGTATGTAGGAAGCCGTAAAAATGCGGTAGATCATCTGGAGACTGCATATATGAATGGATTTACTCCGTATGCTACCGGCTGCCCGGTTATCATTGCGGACGGACTGAAAGGTACCGATGAGGTACTTGTTCCGGTGGAGGGCGAGTATGTCAAAGAGGCAAAGATCGGCCGTGCGCTGATGGATGCGGATATCCTGATTTCCCTGACCCATTTCAAAGGACATGAGTCAACCGGTTTCGGCGGTGCCATCAAAAATATCGGTATGGGCGGCGGATCCCGGGCAGGAAAAATGGAGCAGCACAGTGCAGGCAAGCCATATGTGAACAAAAGACTCTGTGTGGGCTGCGGTATGTGTACGAGAGTATGTGCCCACGATGCCATTACCATTGACGAACGCAAAGCACAGATCAATCATGATAAATGTGTGGGCTGCGGCAGATGTGTTGGTGTCTGTCCGAAAGATGCAGTGACACCGGGGCTTTCCGAGTCCAATGATATCTTAAACTGCAAAATGGCAGAGTACACGCTGGCAATCTGCAAGGATCGTCCGTGTTTCCATATTTCACTGATTTGTGATGTGTCACCGAACTGTGACTGTCATCCAGAAAATGACCGCCCGATCATTCCGAACGTTGGTATGTTGGCATCTTTTGATCCGGTAGCTCTGGACATGGCTTGCGCGGATCTGTGTAATCAGCAGCCGGTATTGTCAAACAGTGTGCTGGCTGAAAATATAGAGCAGCATAAACATGAGCACGGAGAATGTGACTGCGGACACGGACACGATCATTTCTATTTTACACATCCGGATACAAACTGGAGAAGCTGCATCGAGCATGCGGTCAAGATTGGTCTTGGTACTGACCAGTATGAACTGATCGAAGTATAAAAATTCAAGTAGAAAAGAAGAAGGAATGAGGACAGGAAACTATGAGCCCACAAGATAAAGTAGAGCGGGTATTAAAAGAAATCCATGTGGCATTTTCAAAAAGTGAAACATACAATGGACACCCGGATAAAGTAATCATAGACCGCAAGCAGTTTTTGAATCTGTTGGATCGGCTGAATCAGGGGATTTACGATATGATGGATCAGTATGAGCAGACACGGCAGAGCAGAAGCAATGCGGAGCGGGCTTTTCGTAAAAAAGGGGATGAAATCATTGAGGCGGCCAATGCAAACGCGGAGGATGTGTATGCTGCATCTGTCATTTATACGGCAGATATGATCGGTGCGATCCGGGAACTGATGGATCATACCAACGATTCCATGAATGATTTGTTTTTGCAGTTTCGGAAAGATCTGCGGGAACAGAAGGACAAGCTGCAGGCACATGAAAACGAATTGCAGGGGCAACTGGCGGATCTGACGGACACAAAGAAATACCTGTCCATTATTGATGATATCAATAAAGAGCGGGCACGAAAAAAAAGGGATTTGGATGCTGAGCGGGAAACCGGAGTACAGTATGCAAAAAACATGATCTACACACCGCCTTCCAGTCCGGAAATCAAAGTGAATGAGCAGTATTTTGAAAATTCCGGAACAAAGAAACCGGAGGATATACTGTGCGAACCGGAACCGGCGGAAAAACCGGATATTAAGATCAATACAAATGCAGCTTATTTTAAATGGAGGGAAAGTCAGAACGCAAAAGCGGATGGTCAGGAGCAGACAGCAGATGCAGCGGATGGTTCCGGAGGAGAGAGCGTGCATCCAAATCCGGAATTTCCGGATGAAGAATCCATCCGTCAGGCGGTTCTGGCAGATGAATTTGCGGCAGAGCAGGCACAGAATACAGCCCGGAAAAAGGAAAAACGGGATGCAGGTTCGCTGTTGAAAGATCTGATCTTTGGAAAGGATTAGGAGAGATTTTGTTGAACAATATATTAGTGTGTGATGATGATACAGCAATTGTAGATTCCATTGAGATTTATCTCCAGCAGGAAGGATATCATGTGATTAAGGCGTATGATGGTGTGCAGGCTCTGGAGGTACTTCGCAAGGAAGAGATACAGCTTGTCATCATCGATGTAATGATGCCGCGTCTGGACGGAATCCGTGCAATCTTAAAAATCCGGGAAGAGAGCAATATGCCAATCATCGTGCTGTCAGCAAAGACAGCAGATTCAGACAAGATTCTCGGATTGAATGTAGGAGCGGATGATTATGTCTCAAAGCCATTTAATCCGCTGGAACTGGTGGCAAGGGTCAATTCCCAGATGCGCCGTTATACAAAGCTGGGCAACGCGGCAGAGTCCAGCAAAGTATTTCAGAGCGGCGGACTGGCGATCAATGACGATCTGAAGTCCGTCAGTGTGGATGGAGAGGCAGTCCGTCTGACTCCGATTGAATATAACATTTTACTGCTTCTGGTGAAAAATCAGGGCAAGGTATTTTCTATTAATCAGATTTACGAAAATATATGGAATGAAGAAGCCATCGGAGCGGACAATACGGTAGCGGTACATATCCGCCACATCAGAGAAAAAATAGAGATTAATCCAAAGGATCCGCAGTATCTGAAAGTGGTCTGGGGAGTTGGATACAAGATTGAAAAAATAGAACCGAGGTAATCGATGGAACAGAACAGAAAGCACTATTCATCACTGGCAAAAGCCATTGTGATCGGTCTGCAGATGATTGCGGCGGTGGTGGCCTCAGTCAGTATCGTGTTGTTCAGTACCTGTGTCAATCAGAATATGCTGAATATGGGGGATCTGCAAAATTCTTCTTTCGTGGAATCCGGTTATTTTGAGCGGACGTTTTCGAAACAGATGATGCAGCTGCTGGATTATCTGAATCTGCGGGAAGCGTTTGAAACGGACGGAGTATTTGATGAGAACCGTCCGGAGACCGTGAACGCATCACCGGAAAAAATTGCGGATTACAAAGTTTACAACAACAAATATGACCAGAATAATACCAATGTATATTACTGGCTGGGTGATCTCAGGGATAATACATATGTGACAAATATGAAAGAAACCAAAACGCAGGAAGATGCCTATGATCAGGCGGTAAAATACGGACGGTATCTGAGTTATAACAACAAAACGTTCCGCTTTGAGACAAACATTGGCGGAATGGAAAATAACTATTATCAGAACATGGCACAGTATAATGAACTGCAGAAAGGCGACTTCAGTCTGATCGTAGCGGTGGATGTGAAATTCCCACAGGAGGATGATCTGGCTGTGGCAAAGCGGGAGTTTGATAAATTGTATCCCTGGGCGCAGCGGAGTCTTGTGCTGGCAGCAGTCGGTATTGTGGTGTGGCTGATCGGACTGTGTTATATGACAGTAGCTGCGGCAAAACGGAGTGAAGATAAGGAAGTGCATCTGACGAATTTTGACAAGATCCGGACGGAGATTCCCATTGCGCTGTTGTTTGTGTTCAGTATCTGCCTGACGGCACTTGGCATGCGGGTGCACAGCCAGAGTTATGGTGTTATGAGCCGTATGGTTATAGTAGGAACCTTTGCCGTATTAGCGGATTGCTGTTTTATGGGCATGTACCTGAGTCTGGTGCGTCGGGTAAAAGCAGATACATTTTTTGAAAACAGTTACCTGCACTGGCTGCTGGTCAATCTGAAAGACACTATGCATAACCGTTATCTGGGCAACCGGATGACTCTGGTAATCTGGGGGATTGTACTGTCAAATGTCGCCATAGCCTATCTGGCTTTTCACTGTGGATACATCTGGGCATACATTCTGCTGGCAATCTTCCTGGTGTTCACGCTGATCTATTTTTCACAACGTGTGATACAGCGAAGGAAGATCCTGGAAGGTATTGAACAGATCACCCAGGGAAAATTTGATTATAAGCTGAATCTGAGTGAATATCAGGGCGATGAATATCAGTTGGCGGAAGGCATCAATCATATTGGCGAGGGTCTGGCCAATGCCATCGGTGAAAGCGTACGGGATGAGCGGATGAAAGCGAATATGATCACGAATATTTCCCATGATATCAAGACACCGCTTACATCCATCATTAATTATATCGGTCTGCTGCGCCGGGAAAAAATCGATAATCCAAGTGCGGAATCCTATATAGAAGTATTGGAATCGAAAGCGATGCGCTTAAAACAGTTAATGGAAGATCTGTTGGATGTGTCCCGTATTTCTTCCGGAAATATTACACTGCAGATGGATGACATTGATCTGGTGGAGCTGGTGCGTCAGACCGGCGGTGAATTTAATGAAAAACTGGAACAGAAAGGGCTGAATGTCATCAGTAAATTCCCAAAGGAAGCGGTGATGATCTATGCAGATGGAAGACAGCTGTGGCGTGTCATCGGAAATTTGTATAATAATACAGCAAAGTATGCGATGCCGGACACACGGGTGTATGCGGAGGTGGCTAAGGATGGCTATGAGGCAACCTTTACCATGAAAAATATTTCTGAAAAACTGCTGAATGTGGATGCAGATACGCTGGCGGAGCGGTTTGTGCGGGGAGATGAATCCCGCAGTACCGAAGGAAGCGGTCTGGGACTTTCCATCTCAAAAATGCTGACGGAACTTATGGGCGGCAAATTTGAGATTGATCTGGAGGATGATCTCTTCCGGGTGAAGCTTACGTTCCGCTGTAAGGAATAACATTAATGGTACGATTTACAACTTTAATTGACTGAAGTGAAAAACCTTGCTTTTTATGAGGCACCTTATTATAATAGAGAAGAATTATTGTCAAAATCACTGACAGAACAACAGAGAGTGTAAAAAAGAATTTTCTAAGGAGGGCACAGAACCATGAAATTACATGAGAATGGTGTATATCTGCTCAATGGAACGGAGATTATCGAAGATAATCAGGAGGCTGCTGCATGTCTTGCGGCAAAAACAGGAAAAACAGTGACCGCTGCAGAAGCTGCAACGGGTACAATGGCATATCGTATTTTGAAAGCACATAATACTTCCGGAAATATGGAACAGTTGCAGATTAAATTTGATAAGCTGACTTCCCATGACATTACTTTTGTCGGTATCATTCAGACTGCCCGTGCATCAGGTCTGGAGAAATTTCCGGTTCCGTATGTACTGACAAACTGTCACAACAGTTTATGCGCTGTTGGTGGGACCATCAACGAGGATGACCATATGTTTGGTCTGAGCTGTGCAAAGCGATATGGTGGAATTTATGTACCGCCTCATCAGGCAGTCATCCATCAGTTTGCCCGTGAAATGCTGGCAGGCGGCGGCAAAATGATTCTTGGTTCTGATTCTCATACAAGATATGGTGCACTGGGTACCATGGCAATGGGCGAGGGTGGACCGGAGCTGGTAAAACAGCTGCTCTGCAAAACATATGACATCAAAATGCCGGGTGTGGTAGCAATCTATCTGACCGGTGAGCCGATGAAAGGTGTCGGACCGCAGGATGTGGCTCTGGCAATTATCGGTGCCGTATTTAAAAACGGTTATGTGAATAATAAAGTTATGGAGTTTGTCGGACCTGGTGTGGCATCTTTGAGTGCTGATTTCCGTATCGGCGTGGACGTTATGACCACAGAGACCACCTGCCTGTCCTCCATCTGGATAACGGATGACAAAATCAGAGAATTTTATGATATTCATGGCAGATCTGCAGATTATGCAGAACTGAAACCAGAGAAAGTTGCTTATTATGACGGCTGTGTAGAAGTGAACTTAAGCGAAATCAAACCAATGATCGCTATGCCATTCCATCCGAGCAATACATATACGATTGAAGAAGTAAATGCAAACCTGGAAGACATTCTGGCAGAGGTTGAGAAGAATGCGTTGGTAAGTCTGGACGGAGCCGTAGAATATAAACTGCGTGACAAGATCCGCAACGGAAAACTGTATGTAGATCAGGGTATTATTGCAGGATGTGCCGGCGGTGGATTTGAAAATATCTGTGCAGCAGCAGACATTCTGAATGGCAAGAGTATCGGACCGGATGAGTTTACCTTAAGTGTATATCCGGCAAGTATGCCTGTTTATATGGAACTGGTAAAAAATGGTGCAGCAGCGAAGATCATGGAGACCGGTGCGATCATGAAGACTGCATTCTGCGGACCATGCTTCGGAGCTGGTGATACACCGAACAACAACGGATTCAGTATCCGTCATACAACGAGAAACTTCCCGAACCGGGAAGGCTCCAAACTGCAGAACGGTCAGATCGCTTCCGTAGCACTGATGGATGCACGTTCCATCGCTGCAACCGCTGCAAACAAAGGATATCTGACACCGGCAACGGATCTGGATGTAGAATATACAGGACCGAAATATTTCTTTGATAAATCAATTTATGAAAACCGTGTATTTGACAGCAAGGGTGTAGCTGATCCGGATCAGGAACTGAAATTCGGACCGAACATCAAAGACTGGCCGGCAATGAGTGCACTGACAGACAACCTGGTACTGAAAGTAGTATCTGAGATCCACGATCCGGTTACTACAACAGATGAGCTGATTCCGTCCGGCGAGACTTCTTCCTACCGTTCCAATCCGCTGGCACTGGCTGAGTTTGCCCTGTCCAGAAAGGATCCGGAATATGTCGGCCGTGCGAAAGAAGTACAGAAGGCAGAGAAAGCAAGAGTCAACGGTGAAAAACCGACGGAAGCATTACCGGAACTTGCACCGGTGATCGAGACAATCAAGACAAAATATCCGGATCTGAACCGTGAAAACTTCGGTATCGGAAGTACGATTTTTGCAGTAAAACCGGGTGACGGTTCTGCCAGAGAGCAGGCTGCTTCCTGCCAGAAAGTGTTAGGCGGATGGGCGAATATTGCAAATGAATATGCAACAAAACGTTACCGTTCCAACCTGATCAACTGGGGTATGCTTCCATTCCTGATTCCGGAAGGAGACCTGCCATTTGCAAACGGTGATTATCTGTTTGTCCCGAATGTACGCAAAGCCATTGAGGACAAGCTGACAGATATCGAGGCATACGTGGTAAAAGACGGCGGGTTAAAATCGTTCACACTGAAAATGGGTGATCTGACAGACGATGAGAGAACCATTATTCTGAAAGGCTGCCTGATCAATTATTACAGAGATTAAGATTCTCAAACAGAGAAGAAACGAAAGTGTAGAGTACAGTGATTCTGAGAAAAATATGTCAGCTTTCGCTGACCAGAATCACGCACCAAGTCTCACGTGCGTTCGACTTGAAAAATATCTGATGAATAAAGTCAAAAAGAATCCTGGAAACGGGATTCTTTTTGATTTTTTTGTGAACAATTCTGTTATGTGCAGAAAAAGTATGGTATACTTATTTCATATTTTCAGTGGAGTCTGCAACCGGATTCCCAGATTTTTAGAAAGGCAGTTTTAGCATGCAGGAAGAGACAAAAAAAGAATATACTGCAACTCAGAAACAACCGGAGAAAAAGAAAGTAAATCTGGATATCCGCCCTTACCTGGCAATTGGTCTGACGGCCATTCTGGTGGTAATGGTGTGTATCGCAATCTTTTTTGTGGTATTGAGATTTGACGGGTTATTTTCCGGTTTTCAGGAGATTTTTCAAAGTCTTCAGGCTATTATTGTGGGATTGATCGTGGCATATCTGCTCAATCCGATCATGAAATGGTTTGAACGTTTTTTATATAAAAAAAGCAGACAGAAGTCAGAAGAACTGACACATAAGCAGTGTCAGAAAATACGAGCTGCATCGGTAGCGTTTGCCATGGCGGTATTTCTGACGATCATTGTAGTGCTGATCTGGCTGATCATACCGCAGCTGATCGTATGTATCGAAGATATTGTCCTGAGCATGAATGAAAAAGTGCAGAACCTGACCGAGTGGGTAGACCGCTTCTTAAAACAGGACAGCCCACTGGCCGGTCCGCTGGATACATTTATCGCAGATGCGTCCAAATATCTGGAGGAATGGCTGCGCAAGAGTGTACTGCAGCAGTCTGATTTTATTGCGAGTATTACGACCGGTGTCTATAACGTGGTGAAAGCTATATTTAATGTGATCATTGGATTTATCGTTTCCGTATATGTCCTGATGACAAAGGAAAAATTTATCGGGCAGTTAAAGAAAATCATTTATGCGATTTTCCGTCCACGTTACGGCAACGTAGTGATGGAAGTTGTCCGGAAAGCAGACGAGGTGTTTGGTGGATTTTTTATCGGAAAGATCATTGATTCCCTGATCATCGGGTGTATCTGTTTTGCAAGTCTGGCAATTTTGCGGATGCCGTATGTGGCACTTGTCAGTGTAATTGTCGGTGTGACAAATGTCATTCCGTTTTTCGGACCGTATATCGGAGCTATTCCAAGTGCAATCCTGATTTTTCTGGTAGATCCGATGAAGGGAATTTACTTCATTATCTACATTATCATTTTGCAGCAGGTGGACGGAAATGTCATCGGACCGAAAATCCTTGGCAACACGACGGGACTGTCACCGTTCTGGGTTATTTTTGCAATTCTGCTTTTCGGCGGAAGTTTCGGTGTAATAGGAATGCTGTTTGGTGTACCGATTTTTGCGGTACTGTACTATATCATAAAACGAGTGGTAGAACATGTGCTGAGAAAACGGCAGCTGCCGGAGCAGACGAAGGAATATATCGAGCTTGATACGGTGGATACCGTGACTAATCAGGTGAAGATGAAAGATCCAGAGAAAGAATTTGCAGAAAAAGCAGAAGAAAAAGAGTCAAAAACAAAGCATATCAATTTTAAAAAGAAAAAATAACATCTGAAAAATCAATAAAATACAGACATGAGGTGAATAACGGTGGATAAGTATGAGTATAAACTGAAACTGGAGCAGATTCAGAATCTGTTCGCAGCAGGAGATTATCTGACAGCAGCGGAGATGGCAGATACCATCAATTGGAAAAAGGTCCGTAGCAGCACAACGCTGTGCATGGTTGGCGAGATCTATGAAAAAACAGGCAAATACGATGCATGCCGTGAAGTATTGCTGCAGGCATATGATCATTCTCCGATTGGCAGAAATATCGTGTGCCAGCTGGCAGAGGTAGCCATTAAGGCAAAACATGTGGATGAGGCAGAGGAATATTACAACGAATTCCTTGAGATAGCACCGAAAGATAATATGCGTTATGTGCTGGCTTATGAGATCAGCTGTCTGAAAGATCAGCCACTGACAGACCGTATTGCAATCCTGGAAGAACTCAAAGAACATGAATATACAGAAAAATGGGCTTATGAGTTGGCAGTTCTGTACGGACAGGCAGAGCTGCGGGACAAGTGTGTGGAAACCTGCGATGAACTGATCCTTTGGTTCGGCGATGGTGAATACGTGGAGAAAGCACTGGATCTGAAGCGTCTGTATCAGCCGTTGACTCCGGCACAGGAGGATAAATACAAGCAGTTCCGTGAGAAAAAAGGCATGGTGGAGATCAGTCTGCCGCAGAGTACAGAGCGGAAAAATGTCATCAAAGAGATGGTAAAGACAGCGGAGTGCACATCCGAAGAAGCATATGAGACAACTGTAACGGCAAGTAAATTTAATACTTCCAAGCTGCAGGAAGAACTGGCGAAAAGCATGCGTCAGATCATGAATGCTACAGAAAAAGAAACCGTTGCCGATACGATGGAAAATATCAAAAAGATTGTCAGTGATATTCCTTATCTGAATGGCGAGCATGAAGAAGAGGCAGAGCATGCCTTTGATCAGGAAAAAATCAACGCCCAGGTAGACCGTTCCCTGAAAAAAGATTTCCATGCTTTAATGAAAGAACAGGAAGAATCGGAAAAAGAAGAGCAGGAGACTCAAAAGCAGGATATTGCAAAAGAAGAAGTAAGAGAAAATGCAGATGATGCACAAAGTGAGATAAAAGAAATCAAACATGCCGGTGAAAAGGCAGATGCCGAGGAAGTCGCTTCTGCACAGGCAAGTATTGAGGAAGTACTGGAAGAGTGGAAGAAGACAAAGCGTGCGGCGGAAGCTGCCATGGCAGCAGCAGATCAGAAGAAGCTGGAAATGTCCAAAGAAAATGCATTGTTAGAAGCCGGTCAGATCATGGAGCGTCTGAAGACACTGATCCCGATTCTGTCTGCGACACCGGGAGAAGATCTTCCGGTTCCGGAAGATACTGTAGCTGCAAAACTTGCTTCTGGTGATGCGATGAAGGCAGCCGATGAAGAAGCGGCAGAAAATGAGAGCGCAACAGCTCCTGAAGAGACAGAAAACGTTGAAGCATCGGATGATATATCGTCTGAAGATGAAACGACAGCAGCAAAAGCAGAATCCACAGATTCTGATGTTGATGCAGTTATGAAATCTACATCCGCAGAAAACAACGCTGATCAGGCAGAGACTTCCGTTGTTGAGGAAGCTAATTCTGATTTTACAAGAGAAATGGCACAGGAAAACAGTGAAGCGGATGATACAGCCGATGATACGGTATCTACAGATACATCTGATTCTGTAGTAGAAGAAGATATTGCAGCAGCTGCATCAGCTGATATTTCCGGTGTTACAAGGGAAATGCCCGACCTTTCTGCATATCAGAACAGAGTGAGTGCAGAAACTCCGGATGAGTATGGACATACAGAAGCAGGAGATGCAGAAACTACAGACACAGAAGCTGCGTCAGAAACAGTATCTGTATCCATGGAGGATCAAGCAGATGAGGATGAACTGCATGTGGTAGAATCCGCGCCGGATGAAGAATTGGAGAAAATGCTGGCACAGGCGACACAAATGTTTGTGGAGAATGCCAATGTGGAAGTACCGGTGGGCAAAGCAGCAGCGGTTTCACAGGATACCGGTGTTTTGCCGGAGATCAAACTGCCGGATGATCTGAAAGAAGAGCAGAAAGCATATGAGCTGACGGAAGAACAGAAAGAACTGTTCTCTTATTTCCTTCCGGTTCCGGGTATGGAAGATCAGATCAGCCAGATTTTACTGGGAGTAAAATCCAGACTTGGTAATTCGGTTACATCTTTGACAGGCAACATTCTGATCCAGGGTGAGGAAGGCAGCGGTAAGACCGTATTTGCCACCAGCCTGATCAAAGCTATTGAGAAAGAAGTAGGAAATGAAGATGCCAAGATTGGTAAGATCAGTGCATCATCATTGAATGGAAAAGATTTTGCGGCACTGATTCCGCAGATTGACGGTGGTTATCTGATCATTGATAAAGCAGGAGAACTGAACCGTGAGACCGCACTCCGTATGTCTCAGTTGATGGAACAGAATACAAGAGGTATGGTGATCCTTCTGGAGGATACGAGAGCTGGAATCCGCAAGGCAATGCAGCTGGATTTTGGTTTTGCAAAGAAATTTACCGAGAAAGTGGACATCCCTATTTTTACGATCGATGAACTGGTAGAATTCGGAAAATCTTATGCAAAAGAGATGGAGTGCACCATTGACCAGATGGGGGTACTCGCTTTATACAATCGTATCAACAATATCCAAAAACTGGAGCGTGCAACCACACTGGCCGAGGTCAAGGATATTGTGGATGAGGCGATTGAAAATGCAGAAGGCGGCGGAATCAAGAAGGCGTTTGGTTCTATTTTCTCAAAGAAATATAATGAGAATGATTATCTGATTCTTCATGAAAAAGATTTTGAATAATCGCAATAAAAGTGAGTGGTTTTTAAGGAGGAAAACACTATGGGGAACATTTCTGAGTATGATATGTATCTGTTCGGCGCAGGTGTACATTATGACATGTATATGAAACTGGGGGCGCATCCATGTAAAAAGGGCAGATGGCAGGGTGTCAACTTTGCGGTATGGGCACCAAATGCAAAACGTGTATGGGTCATTGGTTCTTTCAATGACTGGAATGAGACCTCTCATGAAATGAAACGTCTGGAGCCAAATGGAATTTATGAACTGTTTATCAGCAATGTAAAGATTGGTGATATGTACAAATATCTCATTGAAACCCAGGATGGCAGAAAACTTTATAAGGCAGATCCTTATGCAAACTATGCGGAACTGCGTCCGGGCACTGCATCAAAAGTCGCAGATATCAGTAAGCTGAAATGGTCCGATGAAAAATGGATGGAAGCACGTGCGGCACATAAGGATGATGAGGTGTACCGTCAGCCAATGTCCATTTATGAAGTGCATCCGGGTTCCTGGAAACGTCATGCAGGCTATGAGGAAGACACCGGCTTTTATACATACCGTGAACTGGCAGTAGAACTGACAAAATATGTCAAGGAAATGGGTTACACCCATGTAGAAATGATGGGAATTTCCGAGTATCCGTTTGACGGTTCCTGGGGATATCAGGTAACAGGATATTTTGCACCGACGTCCCGCTACGGAACACCGGAGGATTTTGCATATATGATCAATTACCTGCACAGACATAAGATCGGTGTTATCCTGGACTGGGTTCCGGCGCATTTTCCGCGGGATGCCCACGGACTGGCTGAGTTTGACGGAACTTGCCTCTATGAGTACGCGGATCCAAGAAAAGGTGAGCATCCGGACTGGGGAACCAAGATTTTTGACTATGGTAAGACTGAGGTTAAGAATTTCCTTCTGAACTCTGCATTACTGTGGGTAGAGAAGTATCATATTGATGGTCTTCGTGTGGATGCGGTTGCTTCCATGCTGTATCTGGATTATGGTAAAGAAGCCGGACAATGGGTTCCAAATCAATACGGTGAAAATAAAAACCTGGAAGCGATTGAATTTTTCCGCCATCTGAATACACTGGTCTGCGGCAGAAATCCGGGAGCAGTTATGATCGCAGAGGAATCCACCGCATGGCCGATGGTAACCGGAAAAGCCGAGGACGGCGGATTGGATTTCACTTATAAATGGAACATGGGATGGATGCATGATTTTCTGGATTACATGAAACTGGATCCATATTTCCGCAAAGACAATCATAATAAGATGACATTTGCCATGAGTTACAATTATAGTGAGAAATACATTCTCGTACTTTCTCACGATGAGGTTGTTCATCTGAAATGTTCCATGTTGAATAAAATGCCGGGACTTGGCATTGACAAATACCGCAATCTGATGGCAGGATATGCGTTTATGATGGGACATCCGGGCAAAAAGCTGCTGTTCATGGGTCAGGACTTCGGACAGCTCCGGGAGTGGAGCGAAAAACGGGAACTTGACTGGGAACTTTTAAACGATGAAAATCACAGCCATTTGCAGGCATTTGTAAAAGAACTGCTGACTATTTATAAAAAATATCCGGCAATGTATGAACTGGATGATCAGCCGGACGGATTTGAATGGATCAATCCGAATGACGGATACCGCAGTATTTTCAGCTTTGTTCGTCACGGAAAATCCGGCAGAAACAACCTGTTGTTTGTATGCAATTTTACACCGATGGCACGTCCGGATTATCGCGTGGGTGTACCGAAAAAGAAAAAATATACGTTATTGCTGAACAGCGATGATGCAAAATTCGGTGGCGAGGGCACAGAACGTCCGACTGTTTATCAGTCTGAAAAATCAGAATGTGACGGAAGACCGTATTCCTTCGCATACGAACTCCCACCATATGGAGTGGCAATCTTTAAATTCTGATAAATATTATGGAGTCCCACTGATACCTGCTTTTGTACAGTGGGACTTTCTTTACTGGAAAATTACGGTGAAGTGTGTGATAGCACACGTTTGTTCAAGTCGAACGCACGTGAGACTTGGTGCGTGATTCTGGTCAGCGT
>ENA-OPBF01001625-OPBF01001625.1-human-gut-metagenome-genome-assembly--contig:-NODE-1625-length-14329-cov-3.547779_pt1 | contig 14329 bp, 21 predicted proteins | sample MGYA00241067_ERZ501450 | MGnify/ENA primary metagenome ERZ501450 (study PRJEB25962, sample SAMEA2042516) | human gut metagenome | biome: human gut; feature: human-associated habitat; material: faeces... | reverse complement strand
TCGATTCGGGGTGCCGTCTGTAATTCTTCAATCATGCAGTTACGAATAAGAGTTTTTAGCATTACTCCATTTTTATCCTCACGATAAACACCATTTGCATAGTAGAAAGGCTTTCCAGATATAACCATCAAATTATTTTTTTCTATGATATAATTTGAAATTCTTGCGTCTACGACATCATACGGTTTTCCTTTTTCGCTAAATTTATGAAATTTTTGTATTAATTCTTCAGTCAACACATTTTTTTACCTCCTTTCCTTTCAATATGTCATTTTTGAAAAAAAAATAGCAGTAAAAGTCTTTACAAGCTCTCTACCTATAGATTTTTCTTGCAATTTCATTAATTGCTACTTCGACTTTTGCCCTACGATCTGGTTCGAGTTCCGTCCGTAGCCAGCGGCAAAGAGTAAATTCCGTTACACCCAGCTGATCAGCAACTTCACATTGTCTGATTCTGTATCTTGCAAGTTTCTCTCGAATCTCTTTGTTTGCTTTTTCCATCTATCTATTCAACCCCTTTCGTCAAATATCGTTGATGTTGACATCTTAATCTATTTTGGTGTAAACTTCATTGTAGAAACGTAAACATAAACGTAAACTTTTTTTGAGGAAGTAAAAAAAATGGATTTTCTTAGAAATGAATCAGAAATACCAATACCACGAATTAGATTAATGGTTAAAAAAAGCGTTTGGGATGAATATTTATTGACAGAAATTGATGGTATTAAATATATCCAGGGAAAAGACACGATTACAAAGGAAAGAACTGCATTCGAATTTGAATTATTAGATTCTCCTTTGGTATTATGGGATTTAATAGAATTAAAGACTAAATTATCTGATGAAATTTTTACCATCAAACAATCCTATATCAATGAACAGATTTCCGATAATGACATAGCTCTTATACTTTCTTTCTGTTCAAAATATGGATTGCCTTTTTGGAACATTAAACCAACAGCTGAAGTTTTCATTAACTATGAAGACAGTATAACAAAGGAAACTCCTACGCCTGCAGAAGTAAACATATTTCATGATATACTTCCTTTTGCTGATTGTAATTCATTTCCTGTATCTTCTTTTATTGTTGGACTTTTATATTTACATAGAGATTTCTTGAGTATTATCGCAGCTAACAATTGGGAAGATGATGAAATGATTTACTCATTATTATCTTCTAAGGATCTGGAACGAATTGAACAAATTCGCAAACGCCAGGCAAAGCGTCACACTGTTTCGTTACTTGTTCCTCGTCAACATCCATACTATACTTATTGGAATGATGCAGAAATGGCTTTACAATTAAGATGTAATAACATAATGCACCTAGCTTCTTATCATTTATGTGCTATCCAGCAATCACAAGATTATACCAGCGGAAACACTCTGAAAATTTGTCCTAAATGCAAACAATTATTCATTGCTAAGACACCTCAACAAAAATTTTGTAATAATCCCTGCACACGTCAGGCATATTATTCATCTAAAAAAAGGAAAAAATAATTTTTACTATATTCCGGACAGTCTCATAAAATAACACATGAGACTGTTTTTTGTATTAACCATCATATTAATACATATGTTAACCACTATATTAATACGATTATATCAAGTAATTTGTAACAGTTACATCAAGCCTCCAATGGCTCAGATGGAATACTGACACCATCATCAATGCAAGCCTGTTGTATTCTGTCTCTTTACCCTGTTCAATAGCTTTCTGCCGGTTCTCTCCCCTCAATTTATATGTTTTTTCGTTCATAATGTCATGCAAAAATCTTTTATTTGATGCACCTGCATCATGAAACTCCTTATATCTGGCTGCACGTTCTTTTCTACACTGGTATTTGTATCCTGGTTCATTTTTCAAACGGTCACAATAATATTTATAAGCTCTCTGGGCCTGTGCCCTCCGGATACCATGGAGATCTATTTTATTGCTCATCTCTTCTGGGGAAAATAGTTTCTTCTCCGGATCCACGCTCTGAAATATTTCTAATACTACTTTCTCATCTTCCGGAAGTATACGCTGCAGCTGTCGTTTGCCGCCTTTTCCTCTGGATACATTCACACACAGATAGCCAGATTCGTCCTCTGTTAGGTCTGTTCCTATTAGCCTAGATAATTCTGCCCTGCGGATTCCTACAGCCTTTTGCAAGCAGATAAGACGGTTATAACGTGCTTCTGTAGCTTCAATTTTTCCTTGCTTATTCGCCTCCTGGTTCCGGCTTCGTACAATTTTACCGGCTGTCCGCTTCGGCTTCTCTATCTCATTCATATTGATTCCAGTAGCCTTACATGGTGCCGCTAATCTCCTATGTATCGTTGCTGGACTATATTCGGATGCCTCAAGCTCTTTCTCGTATCCCTGCAGTAATTCCTTTTCTTTCCCCTGCAGCTGATCGGGACGTTTCACGCCCTGTACCTTACAGTACACCGCAAATAACTTGCAGTCTTTCTTATATGCTGTTACCGTCTGATTGTCTGTGATTCCCTTCAACGCATTCTCTATTAAAGTACTTTGTATGCTTCGATATCTCCCCATCTTTGTTACCCCTCCACTTAACCGTCATCATTTTGATGACTCCTTTGCATACCGCTTCTGACTTCGGATTTCTTGTTTAACTGTCTGTTATCCTGCCTTTTTAATGACTTGGCTTTGTCAATGGTTCTGCACTGTCAGACGGAGGCCAGCCCTCCACTCCTTCCGGAGCAATGCATAATAGCTTATCTGCTATCCCTGTAAGTGGTTATTTTCTGATTTCAAAATTAATTTTTGATACCGTGAATTTTATCAAAAACCACTTAAAAGTTGATAATTTTCACGCTAACTGGTTATTCTCTATCCGGTTCCCGGCAAAGAATAACCATTAGCTTTTTCTCCTCCTCGTCTTCAAAATATGTTTTCAGTTATAATATGTTATTTTTACTCACACTTAAAAAACAAAATAATTTCTCGAAAAATAGAGTTCTATGTTAGTATCACAAATTAATTTTTGCAAAAAAATAGAAGTGTCTATACACTTCCTGTCCTTGCTATTTAATTACACTTATATCGTTTCTAAATGCTCTTATTTAATCTATATTAGTCTTAAAAATTATTTTTTGGCATATTTTTTATTAAAAAAATTATATAATTATTATTTAAAAAGCCCTTGAAATAAGATTATATTCTGCTATAATACAAAATACATAAAGAGATAACATTATATGTATATTAAAAGCATAAGTTATATTATAATCGGGTGCAGCTCCTGATTTCTCTGCTGCGGAGAGTTTAAATATGAGCAGAATAAACTTTTAGCTGCAATTAAAGAGTTCTGATTTATTCAGAGCTCTTTTTTATTTTATTTTTGGAGGAAATATGTATAATCCAGAAGACCTAAGATCCTTAACTATAAAACCTAAAATAAATGACATTGACTTACCCATACTAAAAGACTTTTATACCATGTATTTAATGCCTTTTATCTATACATATTCTATTACCGATGCGGATTCAAATAGGCAATTGCAATTACGCTTTGACAATGTTCGTTTTTGCCATTTATTAGGTTTGGAATCCATCGCTAAAGGGCATGTTAAATACAATGAATTATCTCAATATAAAGGCGAAAAAGGTTGGAATAATATCGAAGCTGGAAATCTAGCTTTTAAACACTTAAAAACACTTAATCAAAAAAAATTTAAAAGCATAAAAGCTAAATTTGTGTACTTTTATTTAATACCGGATTTATTAGATAAGCCATTAGGAGTTATGTTTGACAAAAATAATGTCAATCCCCCTGTTCAAATAGAAAGCGAAATTCTATTCTATAGTTCATATGAGAACGCTGTTATTCACTTAGGTATTGACAAAGAAGATAATAGTGTTTTCTATTATCCAAGAACGTTTTTTGTTGAAAAACTGGGGAAAGATAATGTTACCGACAAATATACTATTAATCAACCCTCTATTGCAGTAAAAAAAGAATATAGAACTATTACCATTTGAGACAACCAAGTCCTCTGACTATTTCACATTTTTCACGTCAGAGGACTTTCATTTTTTAATTTATGATACTATTGTTTCCAGTATTTGTATACTGTCGGCTTACTTAGTCCTGTTTCTTTAATGCAGTCTGCCTTTCTACCCTCCGGATGATTTGCTTGCCATTCCTTCACAATATCTTCTTTCTTGGGCCGCCCCTCTTTATTTCTCCATTCGCCATCAGGAAAATCTATCATTTGGACTGCTCTGGCTCTTTTTAAATGAACATCCTGTTTTCTTCCATTTCTCTTATTTTTAGGAAATTCAATGCCGCTACGATATTCCGCAGCATCTCTCGGATAATTAATATACCCCTGCTGATATATCTCTAATGCATCCAGCATATCCGCTGTTGTAAAATGATTATTCTCATCTGTTGTCAACGTCTCAAAAAAATCTAGCAATGCATTGCAGTCTTGTTCAAGTTCTTCATAGGTCACTGGATCCGGATTCTTTTTCTCATCATAGAAACTACATTTCATTGCAAAAGCCACTAAAACCATCATACAATGGTAACGATGACCTAAACGAGCCTCTGTGTATACTCTACGCTTCCACCAGTCATATAAATTTCTTGAAACATGCCATGTTCTGGGCGGCTCTTGTCTCACAATCTTCCTTTCGTACCATTCCGGATACTTTTCTTTAGCTTCTTCCAATGTTAATGCAGATTTATAACGAAACTCTGTTACCTGATATTCTTTACCTACAAACTGATTTAGGTACTCCATAGAAACTTTCTCACCTGTCAGGAATGCCCTTGTTCTGGCTCCGTTCTTCGTAATCGTGCCAACCATACGGAAACCTTGATATATTCCCTCATACTGTATATCTTTATCATCTTCAATATCCACTATACCCTCATTCCAAGTCAAGCGTGTAAGCTCATGCTTAAATTTCTGCAGTTGCTCAACTGTATTCGGAAATAATGGAATCGGCTTTTCCAACAAATAACACAGATGTACCCCTGTTCCAGAACTGACAATTGCTGTCGGTTTTGGCAAACGCTCTGCATTCTGAACATGGCCCACCCAGTAATCTATGAGGCCTTGTGGTGTATCACCCTTTATCCGTATATGATCTAAGTCTATAATAATCCCATACAAGGCTCTGGCATTCTTTGCAGTATTCTGTTTCCCAGCATAAGACAATGGACTAATCAAACAGAAATCATCTGTCTTTGTTACTTCATCAACCGCATTCAACTCATCAGTTACTGTATATCGTTTTATTAATGGTTTTCCATCTTTTCTTTTTTGCTGGGTGATACTTACAATGATTCCACAATATTTGCCCTTTGTCATTTTTCCTTCAGAATCAAGAGAACCTTCCGGAAACATCATTCTATAAAAATCTTTACTTTTTATCTCATCAAAGTATAAATTCAGCCATTCTGTTATATAATTCATATATAGTGTATCTCCTGTTCCAAAACCCTAGTGTCCGTCCGTATATTATCAATACTGTTTTTTTACCTTTTCAAGCTATTATAACGGACTACTTACACACTGTCAAATAGTCCGTCCGTATATTATCAATATATTTTTTTTACCTTTTAATATTTTTCTTTCTAATTTCTTCTTGTGCGGTATCAAATTCAAGGTCTTCTTTGTAAGATTTCATAAATCTAAAGTATGTACTCCTGCTGATCTGCATCTTTCCCATGATATCAGCCATAGTTTTTCCATCTTTGACAAGACTACAAAATTCTACATACTTTTTAATCCATGCAGCATCATTTTTCTTTCTACCTGCACCTCTGGCATTATGAACCGGCTCTATCTGACTCCGGAGTTTTCTATTTTCTTCCTGAAGCTCTTGTATCTGCTTCAGATAAAATTCACTTGATTCCTCCATCGTTTTACCAACTGCTATTGTATTCTTGTGAGATTCATTAACGCTATTTTCCAGATCTTCGACTTTCTGTTTAAGGACTTCATTATCTTTTTTCAGTCGCTTGTTCTCAAATTTCAGTTGCCTGCGTTCACTATCAATATCAGCTATCTCTTTTTTTAATATTTGACACTCTAACACGGCCTTATTGCTATCATTTTTTTCCGCATTTTCTCCCATGATTTTAATATTGATTTCAAGCTGCCTAATCGTAAGCTTCGCATCATCCAGTGATTTCTGAAGCTGATCACATTTTTCTTTTAACTGTGCGTTGGTTTCTCTTGCCATGTTGCAGCCCTCCCTTTTTCTTATAAGTCCAGTATAATTCTTTCTTGTTTTGGTGTCAATAATTAATTTTTAGTACTTATGTTTTATAATATGTCCTCACAATGCAAGACAAGGGGCGTCACTTTTCGCTACTTCCACTCTATTCCTTTGTTATTTTGCCCCAGAATCGTCTTGAACGGTTTACTGGAACATTTTACCGCTGATACATTTAAAATCGAAAATAGAGCGTTTTACGCAATGAATTATAAGCCTTTTTGTTTTTTAAGAAATTTTTGAACATGCAGGTTTTCGTATAGAAAGAGGCTTTTTATTTAAAAATTTTACTCGGGGGATTCACTAGACCGCCCGGGGACCTTCCTATAGACCCCCTCCCCGTCTATTCCAGGCAGAAAAAAAGGAGCTGTAACCATTCTGATCTGGTACAACTCCAATGTGTTAATACATGATATTAATACATTGATTAATGCGTGTATTAATACCTATATCCTTTTACCTCTTGCATTCTCATTAATAAGCTCTCGCTCTCTCTTCAAATGCTCCTTATATGCTTCCTGTTCTTCCTGCGTTATTGGATACTCACAATCTATATAGTGATTGATAGCACACAGCATTAGCTGCTCACTGGTTATATTCTTAGTGTCTGTGTATGCCTTCCACTTGCTCAGCGTATCCTTGTCTATCCATGCACCGAATACCTTGTGCGTCTTACGCTTGCCCTGTTGTTTATGTATCGGTTTCTGTGCCGGTCTAGGTGCTGTCTGTAAGGTCGTATTTGCCTGTTCTGTGGCTTCTGGAATAGCAGGTGCAGTATTCTTAGTCTCTTCCTGTTTTGGCTTCTCATTTCCACTAAACATATGCTCTGTAGCTTTTTGTGCCGCTGATGCAAGATCTATTTTCTTCTTTGCCATTATTGCACCTCGCCTTCCAGGAACTCACAAATAAATGTCTGGTAGTCTTTTGCCGCATTAGAACGTGGTGCCTGTTCAAATAAATCTTCTTTAAGTAGCTGGCTTTCTTTGACTGACACTGATTCTCTGATGGCAGCCTTAAACACTTTCGTTTCCATCTGTTCTGCTATCTGCTGTACTTGTCCCTTTAATGCCTGGTTTACGTTTGACCGGCTGTTATATCTTGTGATCAATAAACCGGATATCTGCAATTCATGGTTACAGTACTTTCGCACATTCTGGATAATTCCGTAAAACTGTGTTAATCCCTGTAATGAGAATATATCCCCAGCTCCAACCGGAATAATCAGCTTGTCCGCTGCTGTAAGGGCATTAGTTACCAGTATTCCCAATGTTGGCGGTGTATCAATCACAATATAATCATACTGCTCTTTGATTGAATCCAGAGCCTCTTTGAGCATATACTCACGCCCTGTCTGTGTAAATTCGCTATCAGCAGCAGCCAATAACAGACTACCCGGCAACAAGTCAAAACCTAGCCTAACAGGAACAATGGTTTCCCCTACAGTCTTTTCACCCTTAAATACATCATATAAATTCGCTACACTCAACACATCAACACCGGTCATAAAACTTGCATTGGTCTGTGGGTCCAGATCGCACAATAATACCCTATGCCCTTTTGAATAAAGCCCTGATGCAAGAACTGTTGACGTCGTAGTTTTTCCAACTCCGCCCTTTTGGTTCGCAACTGCAATTATCTGCATAAAATCCCCCTATTTCTCGTATTAATACATATGTTAATATAATGATTAATACAGTTGTTAATACAATGGTTAATTCGCATATTAATACTTGTATTAATCTTACAACGTAACCGATAAAGAAGCAAGAAAAAGCGGTGCATGGTTTCCCACGTACCGCCCCTTTAGTTCATGCTTCCCAATTCCGAACAAATCTTTTTACGAAAACATATATGCGTTCTGCCAATGTTTCGTCATTAATCTGCTGTATAAGCTGTATAAGCTCTTTCTTATAATCCATAAACATTACCTCCAGTACCTTTTCGGAATGTCAGCTATAAAGAGGTAAATGTACCGCAGAATCTTCTCTGACTGGATTGCATTGAGCATTATCTCAATTTCTTTTCTGTAATCCATTATTAATACCCCCATTGCTCCTTGAATGAAATAATCATATTGTATAAGAACTTCATGAATTTTTCGCTTTCTATTTTCTGAATCGCCTCAATAACCTTTTTCTTATAGTTCATGTTCATTTCTCCTTCAGGTAAAGGTATTCCAGTAATTTGTACACCCTTTTCAGTGTGCTCTCTGTCTTAACTTTATCCAATAGTGTAATAATCATTTTCTTATAGTCCATATCTTCACACCTACCGTCCCATCAATCCATTTGTAAAAGAATCTATACATTCAAGATGTCTTAAATCTCTTATCATGAAAAGCTTTGTTATAATGAGGTACCTCTTCCAGTCTTCTTTGCTTAAAGTAGAATTTTCATTAGTCATGACAATTTGGAAAAGTTTGGCTACTTGATAAGTGAGCTGCAAAGACTTTTTATTTTTGTTGGCTTTGACAATTTCTGCAATTGCTTTTCTGCAAGGAACCTGAGTTAAATCACATCTCTCCATCGTTTTCAGCCTCCTGTTCCTTTTTAATCTGCTGGTTATAACATCCTCTAACAAATCCAAAAGCTAAATCTAATAGTTCTACATCATCCATCCTTAACACCATACTAATAATATCTGACTGTCTGGACAATGCTCGAACCTGCTCACGACACATATTCCAACTTTCTTCCCATTCTTTCGCTTCTTCCTTTGCCTCCTCTAGCTGTTTCTTAAGATCTGCGATAATCTCAGATGCAAGAGTAGGGTTCTTACAAGAAGTGTCTTTTTTGTTTAATCTATCATTCATTTATCAAGGTTCCTTTCTATCAATCAATATCCTCTCAACAGCCAGTCCAGGAACATCCAAACCGGTGTGAGAATCAAGACAGTTAATATAAAAAGCTGTAATGCCTGGATTGCTTTCTGTTTAATGGTTCTTCTGAGTGCTTTCTTAAATCTGAATTCCCATTCGTCATAGGTCATTGTTCTTTGCATTGCTATTCCTCCCTATTGTACGGGCGAACCTTATATGATAGAATATATTTCATACAGGCTTCAAGCCCTGTTATCACTTAACAGTCGTGTCTACTTTGGTCGGTGGTACGACTGTTTTTATTTTTTACCTGGCAAATATGCGTCTAAGGCTTCTCTTACGGTTTCCGCTTTTGTCTGTTTATGCTCTTTAGAATAATCCATTACTCTTTCATCCATTTCCGGAGTAACTCTAATTTTTACCTCAACGGCCTTTCTGCAATCTGTCGGTCTGCCTGTTCTGGGACTCACCGTTTCACCTCCTTATATTTTTGGTTCCCATAATTCTATTATATATTTATGGTTCCCAAAAGTCAAGTCTTGGTTACTCACCCAATAAAAAAGGCACGGAACAATTTTCCGCACCCTTTACCAATTCTCAGTTATTCTCAATTTCTGCTTTTAGTTCACGTTTATATTTATAGTAACTTCCCCTCGACAGCCCTGTAAATGCCATAACCTCGGCATCTGTATTCGTTCCGTTAAAGTCTTTGGACAGCCTTAAAATCTCTGGTTTATACGTTCTTTCCTTAACAGTTGTATATTTCTTTCCAGCAACTCTTCCTATCTGTTTACCATTTAATCTGGCGGTCTCAATCCCCTCTCTGGTTCTCTGGTGAAGGTCTTCAACTTCTTTCTCTGACTGTTCAAATGCTTTTATGATCTGCTTTTCTGCCAGCAACTTAATGACCTTGTTTGTAGCTTCAATATAAATATCCGCTATATCATTTCCAGTTGCCCCTATAGTCTGTTCAATAGTGCTTTTGTACACTTCTGTATTTATATAGGATTCTTTCAGGAATACTAGATTTACACCTTTATTAAATAAATCCATGTAAAGCTCAACGCCCTCTGTTGCATTCCTGCTCATTCGGGACACAGAGTCAAATACAATTGTATCGCCAGTCTTAACAGTCTTATAAAGTTTTTCCCATTCTGTTCTACCTGCAACCTTTGTTCCAGTGTATACTTCCCTTACAATGACCACCTCCGGATATGCCGCTTTAATGTTTCGTTCCTGTCTTTCTATGCTCTGTTTCGCTGTTGAGATTCTACAATAACCAAATGCTTTATTTTTCATTGCTCGTTGCCCTCCCAAAAGTTCATTTTAAACGTTCGTTTATTTTATACTAACAATATACCACTTTAGGGCACCAAAAGCAACAACTTTTGATACTATTTTTATATACGTTTATTTTATACTATTTATCAAGTGTAGGCAATGTACTCTTGTCCTAACAAGGCAAAAGATTGTATTAATATAATGATTAATATTTATGTTAATACATGTATTAATACTTGAAATATATGTGGTTTATATGCTATACTAAACAAGTAATTTGAGCTACGCTGGTGTAGGCTTAAGGCAGGTCAACGCTAGGGCATTAAGGCTGCTGCTTCATGCAGTGGCTTTTTTGGTGCATTTCTGTTCTATATGTGATATAATGAATGCAGATAAAAGAATCACTTTTTCTATAAACAGGCCCCTTACTGTCCAGGCACGCATGACAGTATAAACGGGGTCTGTCTTTTTATTTATTCCTTGTTTCTCGCTTTAATCTTCTATATGCTTGCCAGTAAGTGCTCAGGTCATCTTGTCCTGGTTATTCTGCCTGCCAATAAACTTCTTCAATGTATTCCGGTGTCAACTTGTAGTGCCGGCAAAATTCCACTTTTAAATAATTGAGATATGTCTCATTCATTACGTGCCGCCATCTTCTGCGAAAGTCCTTTTGCATATTGTGTTGCTGGCGAATTATTCATAACCGGATTAGCTTTGACTCCAAACTGTCCTAATTCTGTAATCTCAACATCTTTATCTTCTGCTTTTTTAGCAATTTCCTGTTGCATTTTCGCATATTCATATTTAGGAATTTGCGTAATTGTGACATCTTCAAGTGTTGCATTTTCATATTTTTCTTCTAATCTCTTAATAAATCCACCAGAAGAATCTACAGTGAGCATCATATAATGTCCGGTTACAGGTCCATTAGGCTTTCCTGAATACTCTTTAATGACTGATCGAATTTTTTTGTCTACCTCGTCAATTATTCTATTTGCAGATTCTTCTGACGGAACATTCAATTTAAATCCGCTCTGCTTTGCCATTAGCTCACATTTGCGAACACAAAAAGAACTTCTGGAAGTCATGGCGTCTTTTGTAAATGATTCAAGTTCTGCTGATGTGAGCTGAACGCCAGACTGAGCGACTATATTGAGTTTCTCTAGCAGACTAAGATCGATATAATTCTCTCGGTATTTTCCACTGTTCCGCCCTCTCATACTAGCGGTCACTTCATCCAACTGTGAAAGATAACTTTTCCTGATTGAGCTAATACTTCCGCCATATTCTGCCCTGATTTCTGATATTTTTGAATCAAGCACGGACTTATTATATTCCCGATTTGCCCTATTAATATCGCTATTCTGGTGTACTGCGACACCTTCAATGTCTCTTTTAAATCCTGCTAAGATATTTGTAAATTTATCAAATCTTCCCATTATTTATTCTCCTTTTCTGCTGGAATAACCTCTGTAATCACCGGACAAATCTCCGCACAGCCATAGCCTTTTCGAGTGCCAAAACCTAATTTAACTTGTTCCCCGATATTCACTTCAAAATCTCTAGGGGCTGAAATACGTGCCGGCTTGCCATTAAAGCAAATAATCAAACTCTCGAAGCAATACGGCCGCCCGTCTCTTCCAACTCCTGATTTGCATTCTTTTGATATTACCTTGTACATTTTTTCTGCCATTTTATTAATCTCCTTTTCTCTAACAGGGAAATCCCTGTGTTTTTACTTTTATTGTCACCAGGCGGCAGCAGTTGTTACAGCTCCGGTATCTCCTGGTCTGGCAATTCCTTAAAATCTGCATACTTTGCAGCAATCTCTGCACGTGTTCTTGTCGGTGTCATTTCATTGTTTTTATTCGATGTCACTAATTTAAACTCATTTGTATTAAGATAGTCGTGGTTATTGCTCACATCGTTCAAATATACGACTGGCGGTATCTTAAACCGAAATGCAAGCTGCTTCTTTGCCGCTAAGATAGATTCTTTGATATATTCAATCGTATCTGCCCAGTCTTGACTCCGTTTAGCATAATTAAGAACTGTTTGTTTAGTGATTCCCAGAAAGATACACCAGCCTTCAATGTCTGGAATCAGCTTTTCTTCATTTTCTCTGTTTGCATCAGCGATATATTGAAAATATCGTTGTGTTGCCAACACAAAAGCCTCCATGCCTTCCTGATTGTCCGGAAAACTTGACAATCTCCCTGCTTTACGTTCTCCTAATTGTTCGATGGATACTGTCAAAAGTGCATCAAGATCATTCATATCACCAATGCAATCATCACTTTTCTGGTATTTCTTCGCATATGCACCCATAATACGAACACCTCTCTCGTCTCTTTTTCTGATTTCTTCACTCACTATTTGAGCCCCCTTTTTTAGTGTCAAAAATTGTTCGCTGCGGCGGCTTCCTCCCGTTCTCGGCAATGATTCTTTCCGCCCATCGTTCAAACCGATCAAGCCTGTGTGTTGCCTGTGCCTGTCCCGGATTTCTATTTCTTCGTGGCATTATCTGTGCCTCCTTTCGCTTTCTGCTCAATTTCATTGACAACCAAAAGTATCAAATTCTGTGCAAACTGTTTTTCTGGTGTGACTGCATACTTTTTTCCAAAAGCTTCAGCCGCTTGAAACAATTGCTCCCACGCTGGTGTATCATCTTCTTGAATACCGAAAAATGCTTTATGTAAGTTGCAGCAATCAGCCCAGATAGTCCAGTACGTACTTTGTTTGAAGGTTCCCATTTTTTCCTCCTCTCTGTATGCTTGGTAGCAAAGGGGGTGTGATTTTTAAAATTCCTTTTATATTTAATATTTTTATGTACGCTATAAATAAAAAAAAGTTCGCCCCTTTTACTACCACTTATTGAAATGGATTTTCTTCAGCTTCCATGAACTTTAGTTCCAGTCCCGAAAAATAAACTGTTCCGTGTATTTTCGTTTCTCTGTATCCCTTTGTTCGCAAAGCTTTATAAAATGCGGTTTTCCGCAGTGGTTCTCGTTCTTCTTCCTTACAAAAACTCTCATATGCTGCAAGCAAATCTGGGCGTTTTATTCTAACTTTTGCTTCACGATTGCAACATTCTTCAAGGAATGCTTCTGTCGTGTCAGATTCTGTTTTCATGCGTGTTATTTCCCCCAAGTTTGCTCCCGACTCGTATATTTGCCCCCGTTCAAGGGCTTGTTTTACCCCCTCAACCAGTCCAGATATAACCATTTCGACCTCTTTTTCATCACTTAATTTTGCTTCAAGGTCTGGAATAAATGCCCCCTCGTCATTAAAACGAATGATGAGCAAGCGTCTAAAAAAGCCATTGCTCCGGTCGTCCAAAACCTGAGGAAGTTCATTACAGGAAAATATAAACTTCGCTCTGTTTTTAAAAAAGAAAATATCTCCACCCTTATATTCCCCTTGCACCAGATCTTCTCCTGTCAACTGTTTAATTACTGATGTGTCACGTAATGGACTATTTTCCAGATCTCCACAACAATTCACGGTCTTGTACAAAAGTTTAGCTGTTGTAAATCTGTCCGAAATCTTCTGTAACGGTATTGCAGATACATTTTCGGTTCCGGTCAGCCTCAACACCTCATTCAAGATTACACTTTTACCGCAATTCCCTTTTCCTGTCAGAATCATAAATTTTTGAAAGAATATTTCAGAGAAAAGACACATTCCCATGAATTCAAGTAACATTTTCTGATTATCTTTGTCTGGAATCCTGCTTTGAATAAATTCGTAAAAGGTTGTATCTTCAATCTTCAATCCTGGTCTATAATTATGTGGAATCTGGCTAATTGCTTTATATTCCGGTAGATGGTTGTGTAATTCACCGTTTTTCACATCCAACATTCCATTCTTGAAGTTAATCCATTCTTTTGGGTATAAATTAACTTCATCCGGATCCTGCTGTATTCTAAAATCGCTAATTAACAGCTCCGATGTGCTGCCGTCCAACACCCAGCTGGCGGGTGCGC
>ENA-OPBF01001616-OPBF01001616.1-human-gut-metagenome-genome-assembly--contig:-NODE-1616-length-14376-cov-2.835486_pt1 | contig 14376 bp, 10 predicted proteins | sample MGYA00241067_ERZ501450 | MGnify/ENA primary metagenome ERZ501450 (study PRJEB25962, sample SAMEA2042516) | human gut metagenome | biome: human gut; feature: human-associated habitat; material: faeces... | reverse complement strand
ATTATTTAAAAATCTATCAATTAATTGATTTCTACATATATATATAAAAATTTAATTTGAATTATTATTTAAAAATCTATCAATTAATTGATTTCTACATAAATTTTCAAACTCATCGTTTAAAGGTTCCAAAGCCAAATTTTCATTATATTTTCTATCTAGACAATATTTTATAATATAATCAGCAAGTTCAGGATTTTTAGAAAGCAAAGGACCATGTAAATAAGTAGCAATAACATTGTTTAAAAAGAATCCTTCATTAGTATCTCCAAATTTATTACCATTGCCAAATAGAACTTTTCCAAAAGGATTACTAATATCATAAGTTTGTCCACCATGGTTTTCAAAGCCTATAATTTTAGTGCTTTTGTTATTTAAATTAACATCAATAACAATATTTCCAATACATCTTTTTGCTCTATCTTCAATAGCTTCTGTGTAATATGGAAAAACACCTAAACCATCAATTATATTACCATCAACATCTTTGTAATATTTACCAAAAAGTTGATAGGCTCCACAAATTAATAAGAAAAATACTCCGTTAGATACAGCTTCTTTTATGCTATCTGTATATTTTACCAAATCTTCTGATAAAATACTTTGTTCGTTATCAGCACCACCACCTGCAAAGACTAGGTCATAATCATTAAAATTAGGAGGTACATCGCCAATAGAATATTCATCAATTTTACAAGAAAAACCTCTTTGTTCAAGACGATATTTTAAAACTTGTATATTACCATAATCTCCATATAATTCTAATATATCAGGATATAAATACAATATTTTTAATTCTTTCATATTTTTGTTTCAGTCCTTATATAAATATTTAGGTATTTTTTATTAAAAGGTTACCTAGAAACCTAAAAATAATTATTATATAAAGTATATTTTAATAAAATCTATAATTTATAATGCTTTTGAGACTTTTGATTTATTAAAAAACACTATAAAATTTTTTAATTTTAAAACACAAAGAGAAGAGGGATTTAGTGTTAAAATTTATTTTTGATTTTTTAAACTTAAAATATTATTTCTAGTAGGTTGTAATGCTGTATAATTTGCTATAACATATTTTTTAGTTGGGGTAGAGTATAAACTTTTTACGGCTTCAAATAAATCTAAATAAGGTTCTATTTTATTTGAGTCAAATCCAGAAGTTTTTATTCTTATAGCAATGTCATAAGCTCTTGTTCCAGCAGTTACAATTCTTTTTACATTATTTAATTCTTCAAAATTAATATCCCAAATCCATGAAACATCAAAGCCATCAGCTTTATTATCATTTAATACAAATAATAATTCTTTTTCAGAGTTATCTTCATTCAATATTCTTAGACTTACATTAGCACCAGTAGGGTTTTTGGCTAAATTTATAGTAGTATCTATATCATTTATTTTTAAATGTTCTAATCTACCATTATTTAACTCGAATTTAGATAGAGTATTTTTTATAATCTCAGTGTCAATATCATACAAAGATGCACAAGAAATAACAGCTATAAAATTATAAATTATATAAATACTATTTGATTTTATAGTATATAAATCATCACCAACATCAAAAGTCTTTTTATCTAAATCAATATTTTTAGCTAATTTATATATTTCATTATCACCATAATTGCAATTAGGACATTTGAATTTTCCAATATGAGAATATTGATAATATTCATATTCTAATCTAGTTTTACAAAAAGGACAGAATTTTCCTTCTCCTGCTTCTTTCATTGTAGTAGTTGCATTAGCATATTTTTCAACGCTAAAATAAAAAACATTATCATTATTAGGATTAGCTTTACCAAGTCTTGCAACATTTGGGTCATCATTGTTTAATATTAAATTACCATTATAATTCTTTAAGAAATTATAGATTTTTAAAATAAGAGATTCAACCTCGCCATTCCTGTCTAATTGGTCTCTAAAAAAATTACCAACTACTAATGTATCTAGCCTGAAATCTTTAAAAACAATAGGAACATATCCTTCGTCAACCTCAAATACAAGAAAATCAGCTTTTATTTTACCTGTTAAAGTGCAATGTTTTAAAATAGTAGATAAAATTCCAGTCTCCATGTTATTGCCTTCAAAGTTACTTATTACTTTCTTTCCAGCATTTTTAAAAACTGCACCAATTGCATTATTAATCATAGTTTTTCCGTTTGTTGATGTAACAGCAATTACCGGACAATCTACTTTAAAATATTTAAAAATATCAGGATTCCAGTCAAAGGCAAATTTTCCTAATAAATTTCCACCATTTTTACCACAAATTTTTAAAATAAAATGTAGGATTTTCATAGCTAGTATAATAAAAAAATTTTTCATAAGTATACACCTCGTAATTTAATTTTACTTGGATTATATCATAATGTGCGAAATTTAGGAATATAAAATATAAATTTTTAATTGGAATACATAAAAGTTTTAAAGGTTAATTGACTTTAGTATAAGTATGTATTATAATGAATATACTAATAAAGTAATATACAAAATATTACAAGAGGAAATCCCTAGCCTATAAAGTAGGGTATTAAAAAAGAGTAGGGGCGAAAGTTCCTACTCTATATTTTTAAGGAGTGATTTATATTGAACAAATTAAAATTATATAGAATTAATATAAATTATATAAAATATCTTTATCAGTTTGATAATAGAGTACAATATAATGAACAAAGAGATGATGAATATACTGAACGAAGAGTATATTTAGGGATTGTATTGAGAGTAAATCAATTTAACTATTTTGTACCTTTAGAACACCCTAGACCAACACACCAAAAAATAAAAAATAATATTTTTATTTTTAAAATACATGATGGTAAATACGGTATGTTAGGATTTAATAATATGATTCCAGTAAATAATACAGAAATAATAAATTTTGATATAAATAAAGAAGGCAAAAAATATAGACAAATTTTAATTAGTCAATATCACTTTTGTAATAAGCACATAGAAGAAATACAAATAAAAGCACTGCAAACATATAATAAAAGTCAAAAAAATAAATTTTTAAGAAAAATATGTTGTAATTTTAAATTATTAGAAGAAAAATCAAAAGAATATAAATAGTCAAAACGAAAATTTTAATAAAATAATAAAATTATAAAATTATAAAATTTTGGATATTTATCAAAAAATAAAAAGTGTTATTTAGATATATATAACATCAAATAGTAAAATAATAAATAAGGAGGTAAAAAAATGGAATATATAAATAAAGAAAAATTATTAAAAATCAACCTAAATAAAAATAACATATGCTATATAATAGACTTTGACAGAACGCTAACAAAAGAAAATTGTGAAGATTCTTGGGATGCTGTTGCAAATAAGAAAATATTTGGAGAAGAATTATCAAAGGAACTAAATAATTTATACAAAAAATATGGACCAATAGAGGTAAACTATAAAATACCTTTTGAAGAAAAAGAAAAATATATGATAGAATGGTATCAAAAATGTATGGAAACATATTATAGATTTAATCTAACAAAAGTAAAAGTTGAAAATTCGATAAAAACAAGTAGTATAGAATTAAGACCAGGTGTAATAGAATTTTTAAATTTTAATAAAGAAGAAAATATACCTATAATAATATTATCAGCAGGAATAGGAAATACAATAGAAGAAATCCTAAAACAAAACTCATGTTATTTTGAGAATATACATATAATAAGTAATTTTATTAAATTTGATAATGAAGGATATATACTAAAATATGAAGGGGATTTAATTCATTCATTAAATAAAAATATAGATAAAATAAATCAGAAAGAAATAATTGATATAGTAGAAAGTAAAGAATACAGAATTGTAATAGGAGATTTAATAGAGGATATAAAAATGGCAGGAGATTATCCTGATGATAAATTAATAAAAATAGGATTCTTAAATCAAAATGTGAATGAAAATTTAGAAAAATATAAAGAAAGATTTGATATAGTGCTAACAAAGGAAAGTCAAGACTTTAACGAGGTAAGCAAAATAGTTAAATTATAGATAATGTTAATAAATTTAAAATCTTATAACTTTTTTATAAAAAAATAATAAGAGGTGGGCTATTGAAAACTCTTCACCTTAGGGTAAATAATAATAAAAAAATGTATAAATTTTAGGCGAAAGAGGTTATTGTAAGCGCTCCTCTTATTTGAATATTAAATCCAATCTCCATATTTTCTAATATAAATTTTCTTGGCAAATAATGCAAGAATACAATAGAAGATAGTAATTACAAAAATCATAATAATATATTTAAAAGCAATAGGAACTAATCCAATTATACCTCCTAAGGTAGTAAATGGAACTATAAGTCCAATAATTATAAGCAGGATTGAAGAAAAATACACCATTTTATGGGCATTGCTTTGTACAAACGGCATTCTAGCAGTTCTGATAATATGCATACCAACCAAATTAGAAACTATACTATAACTGAACCAAACAGTTTGGAAAGTAGCTGCTTCTCTTATACCAAAGATAAACCATAAACTTGCAAAAACTACTAAATCAAATATTGAACTTAATGGTCCCATAAATAGCATAAAGTTTTTTAAATTTTTAATGCTAAAATTTTTGGGCTTTTTGATAATATCGTCGTCGACATTATCAAAAGGTAGAGTCATTTGACCAAAATCATAAAGTAAACTTTCTACTAATAATTGAATAGGGGTTTCTGGTAAAAATGGTAAAGCAACACTTGCAACAATTACAGATAGAACTTCTCCAAAATTAAAACTTGTTGCCATTTTTATATATTTCATTAAATTGGCAAAAGTTTTTCTGCCTTCATTAACTCCATCTAATAACACATTTAAATCTTTTTCAAGAAGGATTATATCAGCAGATTCTTTGGCAATGTCTACTGCACTATCAACAGATATACCAACATCGGAATTTGTAAGTGAAGGACTGTCATTTATTCCATCACCCATATAGCCAACAACATTTCCGGATTCTTTTAATAGCCTAACAATTCTTGCTTTTTGAATAGGAGAAAGTTTAGCAAAGATATTGTTTTTCTTTAATAATCTAGAAACTCCTAAATCAGATAATTTATCAATTTGATTTCCTAATATAATTTTTTTTGATTTAATTCCAACTTTATCACATACAGATTTTGTTACTTCTGCATTATCACCTGTTAATACTATTACACGAATTCCAGCAGAGTTCATTTTTAAAATAGATTCTTTTGCTGATTTTTTAGGTGGGTCTAAAAATCCTATAAAACCTAATAGAACCATATTTTTTTCATCTTTTATATCAAAATCAGAAATATTTGTAATATCGTTTTTTTGGCAAACAGCAACTACTCTTAAACCATCACGATTTAGTTGTTTTGTTATTTTAGTAATATTTTCTTTAATTTCTTTGGTTAATGAAGAAACAGTGCCTCTATAATCTACCATTGTGCAAATGCTTAGAATTTCTTCGACAGCACCTTTTGTGATTAATTGCTTTTTATTATTTTTATCTTGGACTACAACAGATAAACGCCTACGAGAAAAATCAAAAGGAATTTCATCAATTTTTATATATTGTTCACTTATGCTGGACATATTATGTTCTAATCCTCTTTTGATAACTGCTTCGTCAATATTACCTTTTAAACCAGTTTGGAAATAAGAGTTCAAAAATGCGTGTTTTAAAACTCTTAAATCTTCATCACCATTTATATCTAAATATTTTTCTAAAACAATTTTATCTTCTGTTAAAGTTCCTGTTTTATCGGTACATAATATATTCATTGCTCCAAAATTTTGGATTGCATCTAGTTTTTTTACAATAGTTTTTTTCTTCGACATTTTAATAGCACCTTTTGATAAACAAGAAGATAAAATAACAGGCAATAGAAGAGGTGTTATAGTTATTGTAATTGCAACAGCAAAAGTGAAGGCAGTAATATTATCATGCTTTTGGAAATTTAAAAGAAAAACAATAGGTATCATTATTAACATGAATTTAATTAATAATTTGCTAATACTTTCAATTCCTTTTTGAAAAGCAGTTTTTGGTTTTCCTGATGTGATTGTATGAGCTATTTTTCCAAAATAAGTGGAATCTCCAATTTTTATAACACAAGCCTTAGCACTACCAGAAATTACATTTGTTCCCATAAAACAAATGGTATCTAAATCGGATATACTATCAATATCATTATTATTTATTTCTGTTTCAGGTAATTTTTTAATAGCATCAGATTCGCCTGTTAAAGAAGACTGACCTACATATAAATCTTTTGATTCAAGAATTCTTAAATCAGCTGGAATCATACTACCAGCAGATAATAAAACTATATCATTTAAAGTTACATTTTTTATTGGAATTTCAATTTCTTTTCCATCTCTTATTACAGTGCAAGTAGTTGCTACTAATTCTTTAAGATTTTCAGCAGCTTTGTTTGAACGATATTCTTCAAAAAAATCTAAAAGAGTACTTGCAGTAATTAAAATTAAAATAACAATAATATTTGCATAGCTTGGAGCTATTGGTAAATAAATATCTGTATAGCATAAAAGTAATACAATTCCAAGTAAAATAATATTAAAGGGACTAAATAAACTATCCCAAAAGTAGTTATACCATTTTTTAGACTTTGATTGTTTAATTTGATTTAGTCCAAATTTATGGTTGTATTCTAGTGCTTTTTCAGAGGAAAGCCCATTTATATTTAAGTTATGCTTTTTTATAAATTCATTTTTAGATGTTAAGCAATCTTCTTTATATAGATTGGAAATATTAACTTCATCCTTAGAAATTGGCATTTTATCATCTCACTTTCAAAAAATTATTATAGTTTTTCTTATAAAAGTATAACCATAATGAAAAAAATAATAATTAAAAAGCAGAAAAATATGAAATTATATGATATAATTATGAAAAATAAAGAATATAACTAAAAATTAATAAATTTAATAATTTGAAAGGAAAGATATATATTGGAAATAGCTGAAATAAAATTAAATAATGATAATAAAGATTTAATGATACAAGCAGTTCAAGAAAAGGGAAAAAACTTGGAGTTACTATCAGATAGATTACAAGATGATGAAGAAATAGTAAAAATTGCAGTAACACAAGATGGCGAGGCACTAGAATTTGCAAGTGATAGGCTAAAAGACAATAAAGAAATTTTAGTTTTAGCAATAAAGACGGCACCATGGACAATTTGCTATGCTTCTGATAGACTAAGAGCAGATAGAGATATAATTTATGAAAGTTGTAAAAAATATGGTCAAGCTTTATATTTTGCAAGTGCAGAATTAAGGGACGATAGAGAGGTTGTAAAAGCAGCGATAGAAAACAAAGGAATAATCATAAAATATGCAAGTAGAAGGTTAATAGATGATAAAGAATTAGCTCAAATAGCAGTAAAACAAAATAAACAAGCGTATCATTTTATATCAAGTAGACTAAAAGAAGATGAAGATATAAAAAGTCTAATGTAATTTTTATTGTTTTATAAATGATATATTAACTTAATAATAACCATAAAGAATTATTTATAAATAATAAATAAAAAGAACTCTTTTTGTAAAGTAAGAAAAATTAATAGACTTACTTTATGAAAAGAATTCTTTTTTATTTTTATGCTTGTTATAGTTATAGAAAAATCAACTTTTATTTTAAGTTTATAGCGATTTTTTATACTATATATAACAAGTAAAAGTAATCATAAAAAAGAGTAAAATAGCTTTTTTATGTAATTTCTGTATTTTTTCTATTTTTATGTAATGACAGATTTCTTTTTAATAAAACAAAAAGTTTTCTGAAATTCAATCGATTAATTAAATATCCTAAAACACAACCTAAAATAACTAAACCAATTCTAATTTCAATAGCTGTATTAGGGTCAAATAATACCATTGATGAGCTTAAAGAATTTACTGTAATGAAAACCATTTGATATCTATAATCCTCAATAAATGTATATATATAATTAAGAATAATAGTAGTAAATGCTACATATTTATCTGGTATTAAGTATTGGAACAATAAAACAAACATTATTGAACCAACAACGGTAGCAATAATTCTATAAATAAATCTCTTTTGAGTATGGTTAAAATCAATTTGAGTAAGTGACATTACAGACATTGCAATCCACATTGTTTTTTGTAGACCAACTAAGGAACCTATTAGCATTGCTATACTAACTCCAACAGCCATTTTAAAAGAAAGAATAAATCTTGGAGAGGCTATATCAAAATCTGTAAATAAATCTTTAAATTTAATATGTTTTTCTTCTGAATCCCTGTGTTTATAATAATATACACCTGAAACAATTAAACCACCAATGAAAAGACTTAGCATTCTAGTATAAAAATCTTTTCCTATTGCAACATTAGATTGATCAAAAATATAGCATAAAACAAATGGCATATATGCTTTATATTCAGGTTTTAAAGAAGGCACATACATAATTATAAATATTGCAATTAAATTCACAAAAAAGCCTAAAAATGGATTAATAATAGCGATTCGATTAGCTATTCCTGTAAATACAAATAAAGATACAATTATTATTGGAGCTTCCTTTTTATCAATTCCAATATTCATTTTCCAGTAGAGCATAATTCCAATTAGAATACATACCCAAGTAAGCGAGTTATTTGAGCCAAATAATGATGAGAAAATCCCAACAAAAACCATAATACATGCAAGCATAAATAAATTAGATATTGCACTTTTAAAAGTGAATTTTTTCAAATAAATCAGTCCTTTCCTAAAATAAATTACAAATAATAATTGTAACATAAAATATTTTAAACTACAATATTAAAAAGAGATTTTTTTGTTATCTTATACTATATAGATAATAGCTTTTGCAAGTTAACCACTGAAAATAGTTGATAATTATAACTTTTTTGGATTTTACTCGAATACCAAAATCCAAAAAAGTTATAATTATCAATTATTTTCAGCTACTCTACAAGAAAAAATATTATATAATATTTTTTAAAAATAATATTAAAATTATTGAGAGTTATTAACAAATATGGTATAATTTAAACATTAAAATTAATATTTAATAAAATATAAGTGTAACAAAATAAATGAAAAACACTTATATAGATAGGATGTGGAAATATGAAAAATAAGACTACAATAATATTATCAATTTTTATAATATTAACATTAGCAATGCAATTTATATTACCAATAACAGTAAATGCATATGAATTGCAGAAAGTAACAAGAGAAGAAAGCACAATTGATGTAAATTTAAAGAGAGATGAATCAAATTCAAATATAGTAAATATAACAGCAACAGATACAAAATATGATATTACTGAATTAAAATATGTTCATAAATATATTGAAATTTCAAATATAGAATATTTTGAACAAAATAATAGTGATGTACATACTTTTGAAATTACACCATCTAGAAATATAAAAGAATCATTTGAATTAGAGGGATATGGTTCATATACAGTGTATGCTAAAAATTCAAGAGGAGATAGATTTTTAAGTAGAATTACAATAAATAATCCTGAAAATGTTCCAGACATAACATTAATAAAAGATAAAGAAAATCCAATGAATTTTACTATTCAAGTTACTAGTAAAAATAACATAATTACGACTTTAAAGATTGCCAAAAAGCAAAATATAAATGACAAAATAGATTTTAATATTCAAGGAACAGATATTGAATTTATTGAAAGTAATAATGTTAATGTAAAGTATGACAAGATAACAGAAGAAGGATTATATGAAATATATGCAGCTGATAATGAAGGAAATAAAACATCAGCAGAAATATATGTATCAAAAAATAATACTCCTATTGAAGTGAATATATGGAAAGGCTCAGCTATAAGAGAGGTAGAATTAAAGATTAAAGATTCTTTATGTGATATAGTAAAAATTAAAGTTGCAAAAAATTCTGAAATATCAGGATTTGAGGATTTTAATAGTAAAGGCGAAGAGCTACAATTTTCAAAAGGCAATAATGTAACTATAAAATATACTGCACCAAAAGATGATACATATGTATTTTATGTAGAAGATGAAGCAGGATTTAAAAAAATGATTACAAAGAGAATAACTGAAAATGAAAAAGCAATGAATATTGAGATAAAACAAGATGATGCTAATCCTAAAAATGTAAAAATAAAAGCAACAAATGAATTATGCAAAATAGTAAAATTGAAAGTTGCAATTGGAGATAATATAGACTTAGAATATTTTAAGCAAAATGGAGAAGAACTTGAAATAGTAGCAGGAAAAGAAATAAATACAGAATATACAGTTAATAAAAATTGTAGGTTAAATGTATATGTAGAAGATGAAGAAGGCTATACATATATGTATTCTAAAAATTTAACTGGAATTGATAAACCAGAACCTATAACTCCACCAACAATTGAATTATCTCAAAATAGTGATAACCCTAAACAAATTGATGTAACAGTAAAAAGTACAGATTCATATATAAGAAAAATAAAATGGGATAAAGATAGTAGAGATGAACAGTACTTTGAAAATAATGGAACACAAATAGGAATGGGGAATGTTGGCAAAATAATTAAAACTAATTTTACAATAAACAGTATAGGTATTTATACTATTTATGCAGAAGATAATGAAGGAAATAAAACTATAAAAAAAATAAATGTAACAAATATAGATGAAAAACCAATTCCAGATACAATACCACCAAAGATAACAGGAGTAGAAAATAATAAAATTTATAATAAAGCACTTACACCAAAAATAACAGATGAAAATTTAGAAGAAATTATTTTAAAAAAAGAGGATAATGTAGTAGAAAATTATAAAAATGGCAATACGATTGAAGAAGATGGAATATATCAACTTATAGCAATAGACAAAGCAGGAAATGAAACAAAAATTAAATTTGGAATAGATAGAACAGCTCCTGAAATGAAAATAGAACAAGAAATAAAAGATGAAAAAAAGGTAACAGCAAATATAAAAATTAAAGATGATTTAGTTAAAATAAAGAAAGCTAAAATTGCAAAAGGAGAAAAAGAGCTAGAATACTTTAAAGAAAATGGTCAAGAATTAAAAATTGAAGGAGAAACTACAACAGTTTCAACAGCAATAAACATAACAGAAAATGGAATATATACTGTTTATGCCGAAGATGTATTAGGAAATAAAAATATAGAAAAATTTAAAGTTACAACTATAAAAGAAGATCCTAAACCTGAACCAGAAGATAAGGTACCACCTAAGATTATAGGAGTACAAGATGGTAAAACTTATACAAAAAAGATTTCTCCAAAAGCAGAAGATGAAAATTTGGTAGAGGTTATTTTAAGAAGAAATGGTGAAATAGTAAAAAGTTATAAAAATGGTGATGTAATAAACAAAAATGGACAATATACTTTAACAGCAAAAGATAAGGCAGGAAATATAACAAGTATAAAATTTACTATAAATATAAAAGATATAAACAATAATACAAATAATAATACGAACACAAATAACAATACAAATACGGGAAATAATAATACAAACACAAATAGCAATACAAATACAGGAAATAACAATACAAACACAAATAGTAATACAAATACAGGGAACAATAATAACACGAATACAAATGGAAATACAAACATAGGAAATAACAACACAAACACAAATAATAATATAAATTCAGGACATAATAATAACAGTAATACTCAAAGCGATAATTATAATAAAATAAATAGTGTTAAAGAAAATAATTTACAATCTGGAAATGTTAATGAATCAAAAAATATGCTACCATACGCAGGAAATACAAGATTTTTTATAATTGGAATTATTGTGGCTATTATAGTAGCAATATTTAGTTATTTTAAATATAAGAAATATAATAAGATAAAATAAAAAATTTAATAATTATTTAAAACAAAAGTGCAACTCTGAAAAATTAGAAAACTCTAATCTTATGAGATGCACTTTTATTTTAAAAAAATTTAAATTTAGCTAAAAAACTATTTTTTTTTAAGATTTTATGATATAAAATAGGTATAAATTATAAGTAAAAAAGACTTTTAATGTAAAGGAGGAAAAAATAAATAATGAAGAATTTGAATTCAAGCAAAATAATATCAAATTTAGTAAGAATATCAATAATTATAATAGCTATTTTTCTAATAATAAATAAACAATATGAAAACTTAGGAATACTAGCAATTACAATGGTATTAACATTTTATGATGTTTTAGTTGAGAAATTATTAAAAATAAAATTAGATAATAAGTTAAAAAACTCAATAACATTATTTATCTTTGGAGCACAATGTTTAGGTAGTGTACTAGATTTTTATGGAAAATTTTTATGGTGGGACACAATGTTACATACTATATCAGGAGTTATATTCTATTTTGTAGGAACAACCGTAATAGAGCAAATGAGTAAAAAATCTGGCAATCAAAATATTAATAAAATGATAGTAATATCATTTGGAGTTTGTTTTGCATTAGCTTCTGGTGTAATATGGGAAGTGTTTGAATATGGAGTAGATACATTTTTAGGACAAAATATGCAAATAACAGAAGGTTTAATTGGAAGAGATGCAATAAAAGATACAATGGTTGATTTAATTTCAGTAACTGTTGGAACAATAATAATATCAATATTAGATGTTATTTTAAGAAAAAAGAAAATAGAAGAGGAATAAAATATGAAAAAAAATAAAGTGAAAAAATATAGAAAAAGAGATTTAACTGTATATATTGTACTAAGATTATTAGTAATACTTACAATAGTTGTTCAAGCTATTAGAGGAAATTTTGAAAATGTGTTTTTATGTATTTTAACATTAATATTATTTACAATACCATCAATTATAGATAAAAAATTAAATATTAAATTACCAAATGCCTTAGAAGTGATAATATTATTATTTATATTTTCAGCAGAGATATTAGGAGAAATACAAAACTTTTATGGTATATTCAAATTTTGGGATACAATGTTACACACAATAAATGGATTTTTATGTGCAGCAATAGGATTTTCAATGATTGATATTTTAAACAGAAGCCCTAGATTTCACTTAAAAATGTCACCACTATTTGTAGCATTAGTAGCATTTTGTTTTTCAATGACAATAGGAATATTATGGGAATTCTTTGAATATGGTTCTGATACATTTTTCAAAAGTGATATGCAAAAAGATAGAATAATTTCTTCGGTATCATCAGTAAAAATTAATGAAACAGGAAAAAATATACCAATAAAAATAAACAATATTGAAAAAGAGATAATAAACTATTATGAAAATGGAGAATTAAAACAAAGAGTAATAGAAGGTGGACATTTAGATATAGGAATAAAAGATACAATGAAAGATTTATTTGTAAATTTCATTGGTGCAGTAGTATTTTCAATAATAGGATTATTGTATATTAAAAATAGAGATGAATATAAATTCGCTGAAAATTTTATACCAACTATGAAAATTAAAGAAGAAAAAGTAGAGTAAAGTTTAGCTTAGTTTAGTTTTTACTAGGATTATCTTAAAAGATAAAAAATATTTTCAAAAGTAACTTAAAAAAGATAAATTTCAATAAATAAATTTAATCTACAATAAAATAAAAAAAGGAATAATATTAGATGCCGTTGTCCATTAATTTGAAATGGAACAACGGCTAATTTTTAATATTCTTCTATAAATAAAGCTTTTGCTAGATAAGGAGTAATTTCATTAATATCATACCAACCTGAACTTTTGCTATCATTTTCAAGACCATTAGGATTAGAAACATAAACCATATTATTACCATCAGTAGCTAGTAAAACCATATAATGTGAAGCTGTTGTCCAACGATTATTATGTGGTTTGTTCCATAAACATACAAGAACAGGTCTATTAGTTTTTAAATGTTTTAAAATATATTCCTCAGATAAATGAACACTATCAAAATAAAAATCAGAATTTGCTATACCAAAAGTAGAAGATAATTCATTAGAAATTTTTTCGCCATCTAATACAGGATAATATTTCTTTCTAAGATATTCAGGAGTATAATTCTTTCCATAACCACTAAGTATAATAGACATAGAGGTTATGCCACATCCATTTTCAGCCATGGTACCACCCCAATAACTATTATTAGCCCAAGAAGAACTGCCATTTTGTTTATATTCTTTATAAATTTTTTGATGATTTTGTTCTGTTGTAAAAGTAGAGAAATATCCATCTTTCTTAGAAACTTTTTTACTACCAATTCCAGAATAATTTTTATTAGAATCTTGTTTTATTATGTTATATTTACTAGTAGATATATTTTTATAACTATCATAATCACGATTAATACTATAATTAAATAAATCTAAATTATTTTTTAAATATATCCAAATGTCCCCATTATTCGATTTATTATAACATAATTCGACAG
>ENA-OPBF01001611-OPBF01001611.1-human-gut-metagenome-genome-assembly--contig:-NODE-1611-length-14425-cov-3.136813_pt1 | contig 14425 bp, 10 predicted proteins | sample MGYA00241067_ERZ501450 | MGnify/ENA primary metagenome ERZ501450 (study PRJEB25962, sample SAMEA2042516) | human gut metagenome | biome: human gut; feature: human-associated habitat; material: faeces... | reverse complement strand
AATCAGCTTTTTTTAAGCTGATTTTTGTCTCCGACCCCGAAATCATCTCCGACCCCGAAATCCTCTCCAACCCCCGAAACCTGAAATTATCTTCATTGAGAAAATTTTTCCAAAAGTCATTTTAAAGTCACTTTCTCATTGTAAGATAGAATAAATAAAAAGGTAATTGATACCTAAAAAGTAAAAGGAGGAAAGAAAATGGAAATATTAAAAGTCCAAAATTTAACTAAGAAATATGGAAAAAAAGATACAGAAGTAGTTGCGTTAGATAATGTATCTTTTAGCGTGAATAAAGGAGAATTTGTTGCAATTATAGGAGCATCTGGGAGTGGAAAGTCAACTTTATTACATTTAATAGGAGGAGTAGATAAGCCAACAAGTGGAAAGGTATTTATAGATGGAACAGATATTTATGCACTTAACAATGATAATTTAGCAATATTTAGAAGAAGACAAATAGGACTAATTTATCAATTTTATAATTTAATACCAATATTAAATGTAAAAGAAAATATAACTCTACCATGTGATTTAGATGGCCAAAAAGTAGATGAAAAACATTTGAATGAAATTTTATATATTTTAGGGTTGGAAAAAAGAGTAAATCATTTACCTAATGAATTATCAGGAGGACAACAACAAAGAGTTTCAATAGGAAGAGCGATAATTAATAATCCTGGTATAGTTCTGGCAGACGAACCAACAGGTAACTTGGATAGTAAAGCTTCAAAGGAAATAATAGATTTATTAAAACTTTCAAATAAAAAATATAATCAAACATTAATAGTAATAACACATGATGAAAAAATTGCATTAGAAGCTGATAGAATTATAACAATACAAGATGGAAAATTAATAAAAGATGAAAAAAATAGATAAGAGATAGTACTAAAAAATATTTAGAAGGGATGGAGAATAATTATGAAAATTTTAAATTCATTAACTGTCAAAAATTTAAAATTAAATAAAAAAAGAACAATAGTAACAATAATAGGTATTTCTCTTTCTATTGCTTTAATTTGTGCAATTACAACATTTGTTGCGAGTTTTCAATCTGCTATGATGGAAAGAGAAATAAAAAAAGGTGGAAATTATCATATAAGAATATCTAATGTATCTGATGAAAATATGAAATATTTAGAAAATAATGTTAAAGTAGAAAAAGTATCAAAAGAAGAGGAAATTGGCTATTCAAAATTAGAAGCTTCAGAAAATCCAAATAAACCATATGGATATGTAATGGCATATGATGATAATAGATTACAAAATGGAGGAATAATCTTAAAAGAAGGCAGAATGCCAGAAAATGAAAATGAAATACTAATACCAGAACATTTAATTACAAATGGAAAAGTTGAGTTAAAGGTTGGAGATACTTTAAATCTGAATATAGGAAATAGATATAAAGATATATATAAATTAACTCAATCAAATCCTTATTATACAGATGAAGATTTAGAAGAAAGAAAAAAAGATAAATCATATGAAGAATATGATTTAAAACAAGAAACTTTTACACCAGAAGAAGAAAAACAATATAAAATAGTAGGAATAATGGAAAGATTAAACATAGAAGATTATTCAGCACCAGGATATACAATGATAACAAAATTAAAAAATACAAATGGTAATAAAGAAAGAAATATAGCATTATTGCTAAAAAATCCATCGGAGACATATGAATTTTCAAAATATTTAAAAGATACATTAAATATTGATGAAAATAAAATACAAATTAATGAAAGTCTACTATATTATATGGGGATTTTCAAAAGTAACCGAATGGAAAATTTCTTACTAGTAATGGCTATAATAGTAATAGGAATAATAATTTTTACATCAGCATTTGTAATTAAGAATAGTTTTAATATATCTCTAACAGAAAAAACTAAAGAATTAGGAATGATAGCAAGTGTAGGAGCAACCTCAAAACAATTAAGAAGAAGCATATTTTTTGAAGGAGCAATTTTAGGTATTATATCAATACCATTAGGAATAATAATAGGAGTATTTGCAATATGGATAGTGTTAATAATTGTAAATTCATTATTAAATTCTATGTCACAACCATTAGTTGATAATTTTGATTTGAAATTAATAGTATCACTTCCAGCAGTAGGAATAGCAGTTTTAGTTTCTATTGTAATGATAATAATATCACTTATAAAACCAAGTTATAGAGCAGGAAAAATAACACCAATAGATGCTATTAGAGAAAATACAGACATAAAGCAAAATAAGAAGAAAAATAAGGATTACAAAATAACAAAAAAACTTTTTGGCATAGAAGGAGTAATAGCTAGGAAAAATTTTAATAGAAGTAAAAGGAAATATAGAACAACAATTTTTTCAATATTCCTAAGTATAGTACTATTTATATCAATGAGTTCTTTTGTGGAGAATATGTTTGGATTATCTTCAATAGAGGTTCAAACAAGTGATGTGAATTTAATTATATACGGATATGCAGACAAAAGTGAGGAACAAAAACAAGAATATTTTGATAAAATAAAAAATATTGAAGGAATAAAAAATTATGCAATATTGAAAACAAAACAATATGTTATAGATGAAAATAAATATTACACAGAAAGAGCAAAAGAAAGATATTCACAAAGTACAGGAGTACAAACAGTTTTAATGTCAGCCTTAGGAGATAAAGAATATAAAAATTACATAAAAAAATTAGGATTGAAATATGAAGAGGTAAAAGATAAAGCAATATTATATGATACAGATATGTTTTTTGAATATGAAGATGGAAAAGATGGAGTAAAAAGAGTAGAGGATAATATATTAAAAATAAATGAAAAAGAAAAAATAGACTTATATGAAAGAACAGATGAAAGTGGAAATCTTATAGATTTATCAAATATAGAAATTGCTGTTAGAACAAAAGAACTACCTATGGGAGGGATTTTTAGAAATGAAGGATATCCAGTTTTAATAGTATCAGATGAATATATAAATAAATTAAAAGATGTAGGAATTATGTCGATGAAGATTTCAGCAGAAGACCCATATAAAGTACAAGAAAAAATTATAGAAATTGACAAAACAAACAAGGATAATATATATAATTTGGAAGAAGAGATAAAAGCAAATAATACACTAAACCTTATAATTTCAATATTCCTATATGGATTTATAGCAGTAATTTCGATAATAGGAATAACAAATATATTTAATACAATAACAACAAATATGGCACTTAGAAACAAAGAGTTTGCAATTCTAAAATCAATAGGAATGACAAACAAGGAATTTAGAAAAATGATAAATTTTGAAAGTTTTATATATGGTTTAAAAGCTTTAATTTTAGGATTACCAGTTGGAATATTGTTATCATATTTAATTCATGAGGTAACCAGTGACATATACCAAGAAGCATATAAATTACCAATAGTTCCAATAATAATTTCAATTATATTTGTATTTGTAGTTATATTTATAACAATGCAATATTCTGTAAACAAAACGAAGAAACAAAATATAATTGAAACTATAAGAAAAGAAAATATATAAAAATTGAAAAGGTATGAATTAATATAGCTTAAAAGACTAGCTCAGAATATAAAAAATATTTCTGAAACTAGTCTTTTTTTATAACTAATATATAATGAAAAAATTTAAAATATATAAAGATTGCTAGTGAAAAGTACTTGACAGTTTACAATAATAAAGATAAAATAGATTATGTAGGAAAAAATATATCTAAATAAGAAACATATATATATTTTATTCGAACATTGAAAATTAAATAAGAAAGAGGTGTATGATTATATGGATATAGTAATCATTATCGCCGCTGTCTTAATCTCATTAGCAATAGGATTTCTAGTAGGTATGATATATAGAAAGAAAGTTGCAGAGTCTAAAATTCAAGGTGCAGAAAATGAAGCAAAAAGATTAATTGATTTAGCGAAAATAGAAGGTGAAAACTTAAAAAAAGAAGAAATTTTTAAGGCTAAAGAAGAAATCATGAATAGTAGAAAAGAATTAGATCAAGAGATTAAAGAAAGAAGAGGCGAAGTACAAAAGCAAGAAGCAAGATTAATTCAAAAAGAAGAAAATCTAGATAGGCGTTCTGAAAATTTTGAAAGAAAAGAACAAGATTTAGAAAGAGAAACTAAGGAATTAGAAAATCAAAGGTTAGAAGTAGAAGAATTACATGCTCAAGGAATGGTTGAACTTCAAAAAATTGCGGCTTTGACAAGGGAAGAAGCCAAAGATAGGCTTTTATCAGAAGTTGATAAAGAGATAACAGCAGAAAAGGCAGCTTTAATCAGAGAAAAAGAACAAAAAGCCAAAGAAGATGCAACTAAAAATGCAAGAGAAATCTTAGCTTATGCAGTACAAAAATGTGCAGCAGACCATTCACAAGAAACTACTGTATCAATTGTAGCTCTTCCAAGTGATGAAATGAAAGGAAGAATAATTGGTAGAGAAGGAAGAAATATAAAAGCATTAGAAACTCTAACAGGAATTGATTTGATAATTGATGATACACCTGAAGCAGTAGTATTATCAGGTTTTGATCCATTAAGAAGAGAGGTTGCTAAATTAGCTTTAGAGAAATTAATTGATGATGGAAGAATACATCCAGCAAAAATTGAAGAAATGGTAGAAAAAGCTAAAGAAGAACTTGAAAACACTATCAAAGAAGAAGGAGAAAGAGCTGTATTAGAAACTGGAGTTATAGGATTACATCCAGACATAGTAAAACTAATAGGAAAATTAAAATATAGAACAAGCTATGGTCAAAATGTATTAAATCACTCTATTGAAGTTTCAAATTTAGCTAGAATAATGGCAGAAGAACTTGGATTAGATACTAAATTAGCTAGAAGAGCAGGACTATTACATGATATTGGAAAAGCATTAGACCATGATATGGAAGGTACACATGTTGAAATAGGAGTAGAAGTATTAAGAAAATACAAAGAAAATCCATTAGTAATAAATGCAGTAGAAGCTCATCATGGTGATGTAGAACCACAAACATTAGAAGCTGTATTAGTACAAGCAGCAGATGCAATTTCTGCATCAAGACCGGGAGCAAGAAGAGAAACATTAGAAGCATATATCAAAAGATTACAAAATCTTGAAGAAATAGCAGATTCATTTGATGGCGTAGAAAAATCATTTGCAATACAAGCAGGTCGTGAAGTTAGAGTAGTTGTAAAACCTGAAAAAATATCAGATGATAAAATGACAATCCTTGCAAGAGATTTGTCTAAGAAAATTGAAGCAGAAATGGATTATCCGGGTCAAATAAAAGTTAATGTAATCCGTGAAACTAGAGTTGTGGATTATGCAAAGTAATATTTGCAATTGAGACTTTAAAATTAAATCTGATGATTAATAAAAATGTATAAGTAATAATGAAAAAAGAACTGAGTAAGGAAAAATTCTTATTTGGTTCTTTTTTTGTTATCTATTGCAATTTTTAACTAAGAAATAAAGTTGCATAAAAGTAAAATATATAGTATTATATAGAAAGTAGTTGAAAGTATGAAATTGTTGCTTATATAAGTGCAACATAAAGAATTTTTTTGCTACTTTTACTTGTTATGTGCAAGAAATATATAGTCACAATTAAAAAAATTTATATGTGAATGTAATAAGTTTAGCGATTATAAAAAATGTATATAGTTAAATGAAATAAAAAAAGAAAGAGGGAATAATTTTGAAAGTTTTAGCAGTTGGAGATTTAATTGGAAATGCAGGTATTAATGAATTAAAACGACAATTAAAAAGAATAAAGGAAAAAGAAAAAATTGATTTTATAATAGTAAATGGTGAAAACTCAGCAGAAGGAATGGGGATTACGGAAAAGAATTTTAATGATATATTATCACAAAATGTTGATGTTATAACTATGGGAAATCATACTTGGGGAAAAAAAGATATATTTAAGTTTATTGACCATCCTAAATTAATTAGACCTGCTAATTATCCAAAAGGAGTAGTTGGAAAAGGGTATGGAATTTATGAATGTGCTAATAAAAAAATTGCAGTTATAAACTTAATTGGTAGAGTAGACATAAATGTACTATCAGATAATCCTTTTATTGAAGCTAAAAATATTATAGAAAAAATAGAAAAAGAGGTAGATATAATAATAGTAGATTTTCATGCTGAAGCAACGGCTGAAAAAATTGCAATGGGAAATTATTTAGATGGAAAAGCAACTTTTGTGTATGGAACTCATACACATGTGCAAACAGCAGATGAAAGAATATTACCTAAGGGAACAGGATATATAACAGATATAGGAATGACAGGTCCTAAAAATTCTGTAATAGGAATGGATATATCTGCTTCAATAAAGAGATTTGAAACAACATTGCCAGAAAGATATAAAATAGCAACAGGTGAATGTATTTTTAATGGAATTGTATTTGAAATAGATGATAATACTAATAAAGTAAAAGGAATAAAAAGAATTAATTTACAGTAATAAAAAATAACATAAATAGTTTTATAAAAATTAAATATAAAATAAAAAATCTTCTTTAACTTATTGAATAGAAAATTAAATTTGTATAATATTTTTGTATCTAATAAGAGAAATAAAAATTATAATATTGAAATAAAATAAATGTCGAAAAACTAGCTTTATTGCGATGAAAAGCCTCAAAAATTTGCTTAAACACCTTTACAATATTTTCCATATAATATACAATAGACATTGTAAAAGTTGCAACAAAAAATAAAAATTATAGGAGGCAAAAGAAAATGGAAATTTTAAAAATTTCATCAAAATCAAACCCTAATTCAGTAGCAGGAGCAATAGCTGGATTAGTAAAAGAATCAAGTAAAGCAGAAATGCAAGCAATCGGAGCAGGAGCATTAAATCAAGCTGTAAAGGCAGTTGCAATAGCAAGAGGATTTGTAGCACCATCAGGAGTTGACTTAGTATGTATACCAGCTTTTGCAGAAGTAGAGGTTGAAGGAGAAGATAGAACTGGTATAAAATTAATTGTGGAATCAAGAGCATAAAATAAATAAATAGTAAAAAAGAGTTATTTTAGAATATAAAAATATTTCTGAAAAATAGCTCTTTTAATTATTTTGTATTAAATTTTAGAAATTGTAATTAATTACAGAATAATATAAACTTTTTATATATAGAAAAGATATATTAAAGAATAAAAATACAGATTAAAAAACAAAAATTGTTACTTGACAAATTATTTAGAATATGAAAAAATACGATTATAAATAAAACAATACAAGAAAGGAAGATATAAAATGAAAAAAATAAGAGGATTTGAAATAGCAAAAGGATTTGAAGACAAAGAAATTAATTTACCAGTTAGAAAAACTAAATTTTCAGCAGGATATGATATAGAAGCAGCAGAAGAAGTAATTGTTCCAAGTTTCAAAAAAGGAATGAATCCAACTTTAATAAAAACAGGAATAAAAGCATATATGCAAGATGATGAGGTATTAATGTTATATAATCGTAGTTCTAATCCAAAGAAAAAAGGATTAATTCTTGCAAATAGTGTTGGAGTTATAGATAAAGACTATTATGGAAATCAAGATAATGATGGACATATTATGTTTGCATTTTATAACATAAAAGATGAAGATATAACAATAAAAAAAGGAGAAGCAATAGGACAAGCAGTATTCCAAAAATATTTAATTACAGATGACGACAGTGCAGAAGGAGAAAGAACAGGAGGATTTGGTTCAACAAACAAAAATGCGTAATAAAAAAATATAAAAAATTTTAATCCTTAGAGAATGAAGGGATTGAACAACAAATGCACATAAAAATGGACGGTAAAGCCTTTGACTTTTGCCGTCTTTTGTAGTATAATAAATATGGTTAAAAAATCCAATAAAGTTATTTAATACTATTTACATAACTTTATTATATTTTTTCTGCCAAATAAATAAAAATGCTGAAAGGAGTTGACTTACATGTTTAATGTAGGAGACAAAATAGTTTATCCAATGCATGGAGCAGGAACAATCGATGCAATTGAGGAAAAGGACATTTTAGGTCAAAAACAATCTTATTATATACTAAAAATGCCAGGGGAGGTAAAAGTAATGGTACCAACTGCAAAGGCAGAAGAAGTAGGAGTAAGAAATATTATAAACAAAGAATCAGCAGATAAAGTATTTGGGGTTTTATCACAAGATGAAACAATAATGGATAAAAATTGGAATAAGCGTTATAGAGACAACATGGAAAAAATGAAAAGTGGAGATATCTATGAAATAGCAGATGTTGTTAGAAACTTAAGCTTTAAACAAAAAGAAAAAGGACTTTCAACAGGTGAAAAGAAAATGCTAAATAATGCAAAACAAATTTTAGTAAGTGAATTAGTTTTAGCAGAACATGCAAGTCAAGAAGAGGTAGAACAATTAGTTGAAAATAAAATAAATACATCTTTTATGATGTTTAGAGCTGAAAATATAGAAGAAGAAAGTGTTGTTAATAAATTTATACCATTTGATAGTACAGGAACTGATGATAATTAGAATTAGGATAAAAAAGAAATGATAGATAGATTTTTATATTTATTATTTCTTTTTTTATTGCTTTTATATAAGTAAAATGATATATTTATATCGAGAATTATAATTTTATAAAAAGGGTGGTAAACAAATGAGACGTAATTGTAAAAAACAACGAGGAGTAACAATTATTGCTTTAACTATAACTATAATTGTATTACTAATATTAGCAGGAATTTCAATATCAATCTTAACTGGAAATAATCCAATAATAGGGAAAAGTGAACAATCCAAAAGAGAAAATGAAATTATGCAATATCAAGAAAAGCTGGAGGTTTTGAAACAGCTAGAATATACAAATAATTATATAGCAGATAAAGAAAAATTTATGAATAATTATGCTGATGTAGTAAAAAATGACGAAATGTTTAAAAATAGTAAAGAAATAACACCAGATTTAATTAATTTATTAGTTAAAGTAACAACAAAAGAAGGATATAAATTTGAGGTAACAATAGATGATGTTATATATGTTGGAGATGAAAATACAGATAATGATATAAATATAGGTAATGTAAAAGTTACAATTCAGGCAACTCCAACAGATTGGACAAATGGGACAGTAAAAGTGAAGATTCTAAGCAATGTAACTAATATAACAAAACAATACAGTATAGATGGCGGAAACAATTGGAAAAAGTATGAAAATGAAATAGAAATACAAGATAATGGAACTGAAATACAAGCAAGAGCAATAAATAGCAAAAATGAGATTACAGATGTAGTAACAAAAAGAATAGAAAATATAGATAGATTAGAACCAAACAATTTTATGCCAACAATATCAAAAACATTAAATTCTATAACAATACAGGCTACAACAACAGATAAAGAAGCAACAACAAAAGATGGAAAAAGTGGAATAAAAGGATATAAATTTAGTAAAGATAATGGAGCAAACTATACAGAAATAAAACAAGATGGAAGATATACTTTTGAAAATCTAAAACTAGGGGCAACATATCAAATAAAAGTAAAAGCGATAGATAATGCAGGAAACGAAATAAGTACAACAACAAAAGATGTAACAATTAAAGAAGAGACTAATGAATATACATTAACAGTAAATCCAAATGGAGGAACATGGAATGGAACAACAGGAATTAGTACATTTACACAAAATCCTAATTCAACAAAAGTAATAGCAAATCCAACGGCTCCAGCAGGGTACAAAGTAACATTTAATGGAAATGGTGGAAACACACCAACAGCGCAAACATCAACAAAAACATTTATTAATTGGACCAACAGTGGAGCAGGAAAATTAAATGGAACAACATATACATTTGGTACAGGAAATGGAACTTTAACAGCAAATTATAAAAATAATAGCATAACATTACCATCAGCAACAAGAGAAGGATATACATTTGTAGGATGGTATGACTCTGCAAATGGAGGAATTAAAGTAGGAGATGCAGGAACAGAATATGCACCGACAGAAGAAAAAACACTATATGCACATTGGACAGTAAATCAATATACATTGACAATAAATCCAAATGGAGGAGTATGGCCATATAGTGCAACTATTACTAAAAATTACGGAGAAACAATAACACTTGAAAAACCGATACCACCTAGAGGATATACAATAACATTTAATGGAAACGGTGGAAATACACCAGCAGAGATAACCTCAACAAAAACATTTTCAAATTGGTTGGGCACTGGAGCAGGGACTTTAATTGATACAACATATACATTTGGAGCTGGAGACTGCACATTAACAGCATATTATTCAGATAATAGTATAGCACTACCATCTACGACGAGAGTAGGATATACATTTGATGGATGGTATGACTCACTAAGTGGAGGAAATAAAATAGGAAATGCAGGAGCAAAATATACACCAACAAATCACGGAACGATGTATGCACGATGGATAGACTCTGCTATTCCAGTAACTGGAATGTTAACAGCAAATCCAACAACATGGACAAATGGAAATGTTACTTTAACAGGAAGAGCTCAAGATTTAGGCTCAGGAATTTCATATTATCAATTTAGTACAGATGGAAATTTAACAAATAGCTCTCCGGGCTGGATATCAATTCCAAATACTAAAAACGAGATAGTAAAAGAACATACTGTGACAACAAACGGAACCTATTATTTCTATGTAAAAGATGCTAGTGGAAATATTAATAAAAAATCTATTGTAGTTTCAAATATTGATAAAGTGTTGCCAACAGTGCAAGTTGCACCAACTCAAGGAAAATGGGGTAAGCATAATTATAGAAATGTAGAAATACCAATAACATTATCAGCACAAGATTCCGGAGGAAGCGGATTGAATTTATTACAATATGCTTGGTCAACAAGCAATACGACAGAACCAACATCGGGATGGACCCAATTTACTAACAATACAACTACTACAATAAGTAGTTCAGCTGGTAGCTGGTATTTATGGATAAAAGTAACAGATAGAGCAGGTAACAGGGCAGCAAATGTTCAAAAAGTAGGACCATTTATAGTATATGGATGGCAAGCAAGTTCTGTGGGTGAATGGTACTATTATAGTGAAGAAACAGGAGAAAAATTAAAAGGATGGCAATATTTATGGCATGATGTTGGATTGCAAGATAATAAATATTGGTATTATTTACAACCTGATAAAGGAGGAATGATGGCTCTAGGCTGGAAATTTATCGATGGATACTGGTACTGGTTTGTTGATGTTGTTACAGAAACAACCAGTGGAGGAGAAATGAAAACAGGATGGCAATTTATTGATGGCAAATATTATTATTTCAAAGAGGATGGAGATGGTACAAACCATTCTGGTCCAGTAGGAAGTATGGAAAAGGGATGGCAATTTATAAATGGTTACTGGTATTATTTAATTGTAAATCCTAAAGCTGGAGAGTCAGAAGGACAAATGGCACAAGGTTGGTATCAACTTGGAAATAGCTGGTATTACTTGAAAAAAGAAGGCGATGGAATAGCTTGGGAAGGACCAACTGGAAGCATGATAGCTAATAGAGAGGTATGGATTGTAGATAAATGGTATAAATTCGATGCTAACGGAGTCTGTACAAATCCATAATAACAATAATATAAATAAGTATTTTAATATATAGTATAATAAAATAACATACCTAAAATTAAAATAATAATACTAAGAATATAAAAAAGTATATAAATCTTAAAGAAAAACCTTCTTGTGATAAACTAAAATATCATAAGAAGGTTTTTTGTTACTAAAGAGAGAAAAAATAAAAACTTATGTAAAAATAAAATCTGAATGTTTTAGTTTAGTTTTTTCATTAATTTTATAAATATAAAATACAAAAAAACAAAAATAAAAATTTTCAAGATAAAATTAATGAAGAAAGTTAAAAAATTAAAAGTAAATATTGAACATACAAAATAAGAAAAAACACAACTTAAAATAGGAAATACAATATATTCAAATATATTAAGAGAATATTTAATTTTTTTCCTTAATTGAAAACTACTAATTATAAAATTAACCAATTCACTAACAAAAATACTAAAAATATAACCTGACATACCAAATTTAGGAACTATAAAATAGATAATTAATATAGTTATAACTAAATCAATTATATTACAAAACATAACGCCGACTTGCTCATTTATTCCTTTTAAAATATTATCAAAAATATTATCAATATAAATAAAAAATACTAACGGAGAAAGGAGTTTTAGCCATTTTGCTATTTCAATATTTTCGTAAATAATTAAACTTAACTCATTTGCAAAAAAGAAAATTATACCAGCTACACATATAGAAAATAAACAAGTATTTTTTAAGATAGTATTACAAACAGTGTTCATTCTATTGTAATTTTTTCCAGCGAGTAATCTAGAAAACTCAGGAACTAAAAGCCCACTAAAAGAAAAAATAAATACATTTGCAAACATCAATATTGGCATAACCATACCACTAATTAATCCATATTTTGATATAGACATATCATATGTAAGACCTGACATTGAAAGTCTAATAGGTATAAGGAATTGTTTAAGAGAAGAAAGACCAGATTTGATACAAGATGTTATAGCAATGGGAAAAGAAATCTTTAATATTTTTCGTTTCATTTGAATAGGAAAACTTCTCTTGTTAATATACTTTTGTCTATCAATTAAATAAAAAATAATATTCAACGAAAAAGAAAAAATTTCGGATATAACATCAGCAATAATCAGAGAAACACAAATTGCTTCAATTCCTTTTTCTAAATTAAAATGCAATAAAATTATAGTTGCAATAATTTTAGCCGTAGTTTCTAAAATTTGAGATATAGCAGATTTATATGATTTTCCAACTGATGAAAAATATCCACCAATAACAGAAGAAATAGAAATTAAAGGTAAACCTAAAGCTATTGCATAGATAGGGCGAGGAGAAACTGAATTATTAAGCCAATATTGAGAAACAAAAGGAGCAAAAACTACAATAAGTACAGAAGCAAAAATTCCTAAAATTAAAGCAAAAATAATACAAGTTTTAACAACCTTTAATCCATTAATATAATTACCTTTCTCAAATTCTTCTGAAACAAGACAAGTACAAGCTGTTCCGACACCAGAGGTAGCAATAGTTATAGCAAACATATAAATAGACATAATAAGACTAAAAATACCTAAAGTTTCAGAACCTACTTGATTTGCAACATATATATTAAAAATGAGACCAATACCACGTATCAAAAGAGAGGTACTGGTTAATATAATACCATTAATAAAAAATAATTTTGCTCTTCTCAAAATATCACCATTTAATCATATTTTAAGAGAGCAAAATTATGACAAAAAACTAAGATAGAATTAATTATAATTATTAAGTAAAAATCGGGAAAATCTAAAAAAAGAATATACTATCGTTATTTTGGAATAGACCACAAACTAGTAGTAACACAAGAACTATCAACTCCTGCAAGAATTCGTATATCATTACCAGTATTATTTTTAAATTTAAAATCATAACTACCATAAGCAACAGCAGCATCTTTATCTTTTTTTACATAAGGGACTTTGTTGCTATGAGGGTGTCTTTCTACAATTTCCAAATTAGGTACAGCCATAACAGCATTATATAAAGTACTACTAATTTGACAATTTCCACCACCATAACCTTTCTTCTTATTACCTTTATTATCAAAAATATCAGCTTTTTGATATCCCTTATCACTAGTAGCAGGACCTACTGTTGAACAAAAAGAAAAAGTTTCACCATTCTTTACAATAGTTCCATTTAATGAAGAACAAGTAAGCTGAATATTATGTTGTCTTTCATTATCCTTTGAATAAATTGTAGTAGAAAAAGTTGAAATTTCTGTTTCTTTAAGCTCGGTGTCTTGATTTGAAGCATTAGAAGAATTACTTGAACTATTTTCAGAATTAGAAGAATTTGAAATTTCATTATTTGATGCACTATTTTTAGAAATAGAAGTTTTATCAGCCTCATAGGTATTATTAGAATGATTAGAATTTTTTAAATAAAAATAAAATCCTAAACTAGTTAGAATGGATAAAGCAATAATTACATAAATTATATATTTCTTATTCATAAAATCACCAATATTAGTATGAACAGATTTTTACAAAATATTAATTTTTTGTTGAGATTTTGATTATATTTTTATAAAAACGGAAAGAATATAAGATAGGATTAGAAATTTTTTATATAAATCGAGTTTACTTTTTATAAACTGGCCGGAAAGAAAAACAAATTGCAAAGTTTCTTAATGAAATATTAAAAATCAATTGACAATGAATAATAAATAATATAGTATATATCTATAAAAAACAAAAGAGGAGATAAACTATAAAATGATAATCGTTAAAACCCTTGCGAGAGTACACACACACACACACACACACAATACATTTAGTGAAAAATAAAAAA
>ENA-OPBF01001597-OPBF01001597.1-human-gut-metagenome-genome-assembly--contig:-NODE-1597-length-14522-cov-2.782885_pt1 | contig 14522 bp, 9 predicted proteins | sample MGYA00241067_ERZ501450 | MGnify/ENA primary metagenome ERZ501450 (study PRJEB25962, sample SAMEA2042516) | human gut metagenome | biome: human gut; feature: human-associated habitat; material: faeces... | reverse complement strand
CCGCCGCCATCGTGGGTGGCGTCGTGCTCATCCTTATCGGCCTCAAGATCCTGCTGGAACACTTGGGTTTTTTGGTGCTGTAAAACACCCTTCAAAACTAAACGTCCGTATGAGGTCTCATGCAGAGTTTTGCATGAGCCTTTTCATGCAGACTTTTGCATGTCATACTAGGATGCAAAAGTCTGCACGTTAGGAGATTGCCATGGATACCCTTCCCATCACCACGCCGCGCCAAGCCGGCATCTACGTGCGTCAGGCGCGCCCGTGCCGCCCTCGCTAAAAAAGCCGGTGTTTCGGAACGCCTGCTCGCATCGCTCGAGCTGGGAGATGCCACGGGCATTCGGCTCGACAAGCTGCTGGCAGTTTTCGGTGCTCTTGGACTGGCGCTCGCCGCTCAAGGGGATATAGGCGAAACGAAAAATGAGCAACCAGTCGACGCCCCGCATGCTGATCAACCTTGCAGCACCTCCAGACGCCATCACGCCCAACGTCTTCATCATCGCAACCGTCGCAGCACAACCATTCCGGCTCTTGCAGATGCCCCCTTTACATCCGCACTCTACGACGAGGTCTTCGCCGATTTCGCCATGTCCAATCTCGGAGTCTCGATTGCCACAAACGCATCTAGCCAAACCATGCCCGAAGGGAAATAGCCAATGGCCAGAACATCACTTCGGACCATTATTTGCGGCGTGCCTGCTGGAACGCTCACGCAAGATGAGAACGGTCTTATCAGCTTTACCTACGATCATGACTATGACGGGCCAGCCCTATCGACCAACATACCCGTATCGAATCGCACATACGGACAACAGGTCATGAATCCGTACCTGTTTGGCCTTCTACCCGACAGCGAGGACCAACGAAAAGCGATTGCCGCCGAATTCGACGTTAGGCCCAACAATCCCGTTGCGTTGCTCAGCCATATCGGACTCGACTGTCCGGGCGGCGTGCAGTTTTGTGCCGAAGAAGATACCGACGCCGTCCTGCATCGCGCTGGCGAATACCGCCCTATAGACAACCACGAAATTGCTCTTCGTCTCAAGTCGATCAGAGATGACCGCGATGCATCGTGGATGGGTCTAGATGAAAGTTGGTCACTTGGAGGCAACCAGGGCAAGTTCGCGCTCGCGTTCATAAACGGCCGCTGGTGCGAATGCATGGGCTCCTCGCCCACGACGCATATTTTCAAAAATGGCGTTATCGGATTTAAACTCGAGGCTCTCAATGAGTTTGTCTGCATGAAAAGCGCCCAGCGCGCCGGTATCGCAACGGCAAACGTCGAATATCGTATGTTTGAGGACGAACCCGCCCTCATTGTTGAGCGCTATGACCGCATGAAAGTCAAAGACGGGACAATCAGGCGTCTACATCAAGAAGACCTCTGTCAGGCACTTGGGGTGATGCCCGCCCAAAAGTACACGGCAGACGGCGGCCCGACCACACGCGACATTCAAGAGCTCCTCGTAAATACGAGCCACCATCAACTTAACCTGTATCTGTTTACGCAGATACTGTTCTTCAACGCCATTATCGGCGCACCGGATGCGCACGCGAAAAACTATTCCCTGCTCCTTGGAAACGACGGCACAGCCATGATGGCTCGAATGTACGATGTCGCGTCGGGTTTGGCGTATGAGCGCATGCGCCGCCGGGCGCGCCTCGCCATGAGCGTTGGCGGCGAAAATCGTGTGGGGCGAATCGGTCCAGGCGCTATCCGCCGATACCACGGCATGGGCGATCCCGCGCTGGAGGCGGCGCTTACCGATGCCGGGCTATCCGAGAAGTTTTGCTTTGCGACCATGATGGACCTCGCCTACGAGGTACCCATTTGCATGGAAGAGGTCATGGACGAATACGCCGACCTGCCCGGCATGGCGGACCTGCGCGAGCATATGCTCGGCCCCGTCCGCGAAAACTGCCAGCGCACCCTCGACCTCATCAGGGCAGAAATGGACTAGGTGACCGTAATTTCGCAATTATCAAACAAAAGAGGGGGGGCACCCGTCGCAAACGCTCGAATGCCCCCTCTCGTAATGTCATTTGCAATCCGCTAGCACGTGACTCGGACTGCTGCTAGCGCAACCTTTACGCGGCAAGGCGCTTGAGGACGTCGATGAGCAGCTCGTAGAAGCGCTCGGCAGAAGCGAGCTCCATGCTCTCGTCCGGGGTGTGGACATCGGAGAGCGTCGGACCCACGGCGATGGCGTCCAGGCCGTGCAGGGCCTCGGCAAACAGGCCGCACTCAAGGCCGGCGTGAATGGACTCGATGCGCAGCTCGGAGCCAAAGAGCTCTCGATAGCTCTCGACAAAGACTTCGCGGACCGGCGAATGCTCGGCATAGCTCCAGCCGGGATACTCAAACTCAAACTTGGCGTCGAAGCCCAGGACATCGGCCAGCGTCTGCAGACGGTCCTTGAACTCGTTCTGCAGCGAGGTGATCGAGGAGCGCGGGGACAGCATGATCTTGACCTCGTCGTCAGAAGTGGCAACCACACCGATGTTGGAGGAAACCTCGACGGAGCCGTCGGTGGCGACGTTGCGGCGAATCACGCCGTTGGGGGCAAGACGCAGGGCGCGGATGAGGGCAAGCGCGGACTTCTGGTCCATGGCCTCGACCTCGGCGTCGTCGGCAATCTCGACGGTGCAGGTAAAGCCGGGGTCGAAGACCTCGAGCTCGGCAGTAACGTCGGCGATGATGCCCTTTGCGATCTGGGCCGCGGCCTCGGCGGCAGCGTGGTCGGCGTAGACCAGAACAGCCTTGCACTCACGGTTGATGGCGTTGTCCTTGGTGCCGCCGTTAAAGCTAACGATGGCGGGCTCGCCAGCGACCATCAGGCGGTCGATGATGCGGGCCATGATGAGGTTGCCGTTGCCGCGCTCCAGGTTGATATCGCTGCCGGAGTGGCCGCCCAGCAGGCCGGAGATGTCGAGCGTGAGGGTGCTACCGGTCTTGTGCTCGCGCGCGATCGGGCAGGTGTAGGTAACGACGACACCGCCGGCGCAGCTGACGGTAGCAACGCCCTCTTCCTCGGAGTCAAGGTTAATCATGGTGCGGGCGCTAATCTGGGACTTGTCGAGCGTCTCGGCGCCGACCAGGCCAGTCTCCTCGTCGGTGGTGAATACGCACTCGAGGGCGGGGTGAACGATCGAATCGTCATCGAGAACAGTGAGCATCAGAGCGACGGCAATACCGTTGTCGGCGCCCAGAGTGGTGCCGTTAGCGGTGAGGACGCCGTCCTTGACGACCAGGTCGATACCATCAGTCGTAAAGTCGTGCTCAACGGAGCCCAACTTGTCGCACACCATATCGATGTGGCCCTGCAGCATTACGGTCGGGGCATTCTCGGCGCCGGCAGATGCGGGCTTGCGAATGATGACGTTGTAGACCTCGTCCTGATACACATCGAGACCGCGCTCCTTGGCAAACGCGACCAGGAAATCGCTGATGCCCTTCTCGTTGCCAGACCCACGGGGGATCGCGCTGACCTCCTCAAAGAAATGGAACAGCTGGGCGGGCTCGTAGCCGGTAATCTTGTAGTCCATGGTGCCTCCTTGGCGCAACTGGTTAGACAGTAAGACATGCGACTTGTATATTCCCAGACTTTGCGTGCATAAACCAGTCGAAAACGCCGAGCGCCCTCGCATCATCGGCTAACGGTGGACCGTATAGCGTAACGGTCACAACTTCCGCAGCTCTACAAATCGAGGCGCCCTTTCCGGAACGCCTCGATTGCGCGTATCAAATTGTCGCCACGCCCTACAGCGCGCCAGAACCGGCTTGCATCATGCCGCCGGGGCCCGAGGTCACGCCGCCGCTCACGGGCGCGGCGTTGCCGGTGTGCGGTGCCGCCGGGGCGGTATCGCCACCGAGCGTGCCCGCCTGACGCGGTGCCGGGATCTCGCCCGTGCCGTGGCTAAAGACAAACTTGCCATCGGCCACGTCGCACAGGACGGTATCGCCCTCGCCCCACTCGCCGGCCAGGAGCTCCTCGGACAGCGGGTCCTCGATGAGCTTTTGAATGGCGCGGCGCAGCGGACGCGCACCGTTGGTGAGGTCGGTGCCCTCGGCCACGATCTTGTCATAGGCCGCATCGGTGAGCTTGATGTTCATGCCGTTGGCAATCAAACGCTGACGCAGATCGTCCACCAGCAGGTGCGCAATCTTGGTGAGATTCTCGCCCGAGAGCTTCTGGAACACCACAATATCGTCGATACGATTGAGCAGCTCGGGGCGGAACAGGCGCTTGAGCTCGCCCATCGCACGGCCGCGGATCTCGCTCGACGTGAGACCCTGCTCGCCGGTAGTGCCAAAGCCAACGCTCGCATCCTGCGCGATCTCGCGGGCGCCCACGTTGGACGTCATGATGATCACGGTATTGCGGAAGTCGACCGTCTTGCCCTGGCTATCGGTCAGGCGGCCCTCCTCCAGCACCTGCAACAAAATGTTGAAGATGTCGGGGTGCGCCTTCTCGATCTCGTCGAACAGCACGACCGAGTACGGGTGACGACGAACGGCCTTGGTAAGCTGACCGCCCTCGTCGTGGCCCACGTAACCCGGAGGGCTACCGATGAGCTTGGAGACCTCGAACTCGCTGCCGAACTCCGACATGTCGAAGCTGATGAGCGCGTCCTTACTGCCAAAGAGGTACTCGGCGAGCGTCTTGGCGAGCTCGGTCTTGCCTGTGCCGGTGGGACCAAGGAAGATAAAGCTACCACCGGGACGACGCGGGTCCTTGAGCGGCGAGCGGCTGCGGCGCACGGCCTTGGCGACGGCCTCGACGGCCTCGTCCTGGCCGATAATGCGGGTCTTGAGCACGCTTTCGGTCTGCAGCAGGCGACGGCTCTCGCTCTCGGTGAGCGAGGAAACCGGCACGCCAGAGGTCACGGACACGATGTCGGCAATCTGACTCACATCGATGGTGAGCGGGCTGGCGTCGAGCTCAGCGGTCCAGGCAGCCTTGGCCTCGGCGAGCTCAATCTCGGCGGCCTTCTGCTGCTCGGTGATCTCGGCGGCCTTGTTCATGTCGTCGCCCTCGGTGGCCTCCTGCGCGGCGGCCTTGAGCTCCTCTATGCGATGCTCGGCCTCGCGCACCGGCTCGCGCGATTCGCGGCAATTCGAGCGCGGGCACCGGCCTCGTCGATGAGGTCGATGGCCTTATCGGGCAGGAAGCGATCCTGGATGTAGCGGTTGGAAAGGTTCGCGGCGGCCTCGATAGCACCCTGCGTATAGCGCACATGGTGGTGCTCCTCGTAGCGCGGCTTGAGCGCGGTCAGGATCTTGACCGTGTCCTCGACGCTCGGCTCCTCGACATCAATGGTCTGGAAGCGACGCTCGAAGGCCGGGTCCTTGGTGAGGTACTTGCGGAACTCCTCGGCCGTGGTAGCGCCAATAATCTGGAAGGCACCGCGCGCAAGCACGGGCTTGAGCATGGAGCTCGCGTCGATGGAGCCCTCGGCAGAGCCGGCACCGATGATGGTGTGCATCTCGTCAATAAACAGGATGACGTCGTCAGCTTCGGTGGCCTCCTGGATCACGTTCTTGAGGCGCTCCTCAAACTCACCGCGATACTTGGCGCCCGCAACGAGGCCCGGCAGGTCGAGCGTCCAGATATTCTGGTTCATAAGGTTCTCGGGTACGTTGCCGGCGGCGATCTGCTGGGCCAGGCCCTCGACGATGGCCGTCTTGCCCACGCCGGGGTCGCCCAAGATAAGCGGATTGTTCTTGGTGCGACGCGAAAGGATCTCCATCATACGCTGGACTTCCTTTTCGCGACCAATTACAGGGTCGAGCTCGCCGTCGCGCGCCTTCTGCGTGAGGTTAGTCGCAAACTGCTTGAGCGTGTCGGTGCCGCTCCCCTTTTGCTGAGAGCCATCCGAGCCGCTAAAGAACGGCAGACCCGCACCGGGACGGCCGGCGCCGGCACCGGCGAGCGGACGTTTCTTGTCCTGGTCCTTGGCGGTGAGTTTCTCGATAGCCTTTTTGATGGAGGCGGACGACACACCCAGGCGCATGAGGATGTCCATGGCCATGCCGTTGCCCTCTTCGACGATGCCGATGAGCAAGTGCTCGGTCGACACGTAGGTCTGGTTGTTCTCGCGTGCCACGCGGAAGGAGCGCTCCATCACGCTAATGACGAGCGGCGTAAAGGCAAGCTTGGCAGCCTCGGTCTCCTCGCTGGGCTCGGGAACCGTGGTCTGGACCTCTTTGAGGGTATCCATGATGTCATCGTAGGAGATATCGAGCGAGCGCAGCGCCTCGGCAGCGATACCCTCGTCCTCCTTGGCGAGCGCGAGCAGCAGATGCTCGGTACCCACCTTATTTGAGTGCAGATCGAGCGCCTCCTGTTTGGCCATCGACATGACCTTGCGCGCTCGATCGGTAAAACGGTCTAACATGCTAGTTCCTCTTAGACGAGCTAGTTTTTTCAAACGCAAAGCGCCGCCCCGCGGCAGCGCTTTGGTCTCTTTACCCATATGGAGTATATGTTAACAGCTGGAGGAATATCTATAAACCCGGCTCACATGAATGCAGGTTATGACCGCATCGCGGGACTCACCGCGCGATGCGCGACGGGCGCCCCGCAAGAGAAACCCTAGACGTCTTTCACCACGTCGGGACTCGTCGCACGCGATGCGCGATAGGCATCGGCCTCCTTGGAGACGCGTTCGAGCAGCTCGGATGTATCGACGCCCTCGACTTGCGCGACCGTTTCCACCGTCTGCATGGCGCCCGCCCTCAGGTACGCGCACGCGCTGTCCCCCAGCTGCTCGAGGTCTATCTCCTCGCCGCCCTCCCGGGCAAAGCCGACCGCCATCACAAAGCCCATGATGCCCGAGACCAGAAAGCCCACCGCAAAGCTCGAATCTGCCTTGAGCTCTTCTCCGTCGGGGTGGACGATCTCTCTCACGCGGTCGATGATGATCGTATGGATGCCCTGCACGACCTGCTCGGCGGCACCCGCCCTCATGGTGATGACGATGCGCCGCAGCAGGCAGCGGACGTCGCGCCGGTCGAACGCCGAAAGGTCGCCCTCGCTCGAAAAATGCCAGAGGGCATCGGTGATAAGCTCGTTATCCTGCAGCAGCTGGGTCATGGCGATGGCGACGAGTTCATCGAAATCGTGAAAATAGTAGTAAAACGTTCCGCGATTGCACTGGGCGGCGCGGGTCACCTCGCCAACCGACAGCTCGAAGATGCTGTTGTTCTCGATGAGCTCCCAAAACGCCTCGATGATACGGGTGCGTGCATCGGGCGCATCGGCGTCCTTACGCGGTCTCGCCATGCGCCTCACCGCACCCCTGCGCCTTGGCGTTCATGATGAGCATCTGAAGACGGTTCTCCACGTTGGCGAAGCTCACGTCGGGATCGTAGTCGAGCGGCAGGAACTGCGCCGTGGGATACTGCTCCTTGAGCGCATGGATGAGCCCGCGCCCCACGACATGGTTGGGCAGACACCCGAACGGCTGCAGGATCACGAAGTTGCGGCAGCCGCGCTTGGCGTGCTCGAGAATCTCCGCCGGAATCAGCACGCCCTCGCCCGCATCGAACGTATGGTGCAGGATCTTATCGCTCGCGCGCACGAGCTCGGGCATGCGCGTCGGCGGCTCGTAGAGCGGGCTCGCCGCGCCCAGGCGGTCGCAACGGTCGTGCGCGAGCTCGAACAGGTTGTCCGCCGTGGCGTACCAGGCCTTTTCGGGCAGCGACAGGTCGACGTGGAACTCGCGCGACTGCGCATGCTTGTAGAAATAGGTCTTGCGGATCACGTCGGTCATGCGCGCCTCGATGACCTCGAGCCCGTTGTCCTCGAGGTAGCGCTCGATCTCGTGGTTGGCGCCGAGATGGAAATTGAGCAGGTACTCGCCCACGATGAGAACGGTCGGATGCGGGTTCGAGCGGTCGTACGGAACGGCGTCCATGATCGCAAGCGCGCGTTTGAAGCCCGTCGCCTGGCCTCTCAGCCCGGAGCGCTCCATGCCCTCGATAACCTCATCGAGCGCGCGGTCGAACGCAGCGTCCGCCGCGCCCTTCTCGAGCTCGTAGGGACGGATGCGCCTAAGAATGGCCTCGAGGGCATCGATCATGGGAAGACCGTAGGCGATCTGGATGCTCGGGCCAAGGCCGAGCTTGAAGCCCGGATGCGCATTGTGGGCATCGACGTCGTCGTTGGTGAGCACCGGGACATAGTCGTATCCCGCGTCGTCGAGCGCGCGGCGCAGCAGGGGCATGTAGTGCGTCAGGCGGCAGTCGCCGATATACTTGCCAGTCACCACGGCGACGTCGTTCGGGTCGTACTTACCGCTCTCGAGTGCCGCGAGCGCCTCGCCGATCACGATTTGCGCGGGGAAGCAGATGTCGTTGTGCACATAGCGTTTGCCCAGGCGGATGGCATCCTCGCGCCCGATATCAAGGGCCTCGGCGCGCACGCCCTGATTGCGCATCGCCGCGGTCATGAGCCTGCAGAACGCATGGGAGGTGTTGGGGACCAGCGCGATCTTGTCGTGCCGGTCGCGCTTGGTGTACTTGACCTTATACGGGTCGTCGAGCGGATGGACCGCGTGCACCCGGGCGCCCTCGGCACGCTCCTCCGCGCGACGACGGTTGACCGACTCGATAAACGAACGCACGCGAATGCCCATGGGACCGGCGACGTCGCTCTCATCGAGCTTGATCATCATCGGAACCTTGGAGCCCATCTCGCCCATCATGCGCGCGATCTCGTCGGTGAGATACGCATCGTGGCCGCAGCCGAAGCTGCCCATCTGCACGAGCTCGAGCTCGGGCGTCGATGCGACGATGACCGCGCACGACAGCATGCGCGCATGGTAGTTGTTCACGATGTCGATGCGGCTGTTGGAAAGATCGACGTTGCAGACCCCCGGCACCGCATCGGGCGTCAGCACGGGGATGCCGCGCTCAGAGAAGAGCTTGGGCAGCCCGTGGTTGACCAGCGGGTCGTTGTGGTACGGGCGCGAAGCGATCACCACCGCGTAGCCGCCGTCCTCGTGCACGTTCTCGAGCACCTGCCTGCCGCGCAGCTGCAGCTGGTTCTCAAACGTCTCCTGCGCGCGGTCCGCCTGCTCGGTCGCCTTGGCAACCAGGTCGGCATCGATATCGAAGGTCTCCTTGCACCACGCCTTGAGCTGGCGGTTTCGGTCGCCCTCGTCGTACCAGTGGAACAGCGGCGTATCGAACGGAACGCCGAAACGCTCCTCCGGGTTATCGGAATTGCGCATCACGTAGGGGTATCCCTTTACGACGGCGCACATCCACTCGCTGGTAGAGGCGGTGTTTTCGGTGGGCACCGTCGTGATGATGGGCATGAAGATGCGGTCGACGCCGGCGTCGACGAGATTGCGGATGTGCCCGTGGACGAGCTTGGCCGGGAAGCACACGGTGTCGGATGTGACGTGCGCCAGACCGCGCTCGTACATCGCCTTGGTGCTGCGTCCCGAGACGCGCACCTTAAAGCCGAGCGTGCTGAAGAACGTCGACCAGAACGGCATGGTGTCCCAGAACTCGAGCACACGGGGAATGCCGATCGTGACATCGCGCCCCCCGCTGACGGGAACCGTGGGGTACGACTCGAACAGCAGCTTCTCGCGGTCGACAAAGAGATTGGGGGCAGCCGCGGTCCGGTCGCGCCCCGTGCCGGGTGCCTGTGCCTCGCAAGCACCCTGCGGACGCAGCTCCTCCGCCGCGGGAACCTCGCGCACGAGCTCATCCCATGAGATGGCGCCGCCGCGCGGGCAGCGATTGCCCGTGACGTAAAGCGAGCCGTCGCCAAATGCCACGACCGCGCGCTGGCAGCGGTTGTTGCACCGACGGCAGGTAACGCCGCCGAATTCGCGATGCTCGAAGCGCTCCACGGCATCGAGCCCGATAAACGACGTGCCGGCGTCGCCCTTGCGGCATTCTCGCGCGCGAGCAGGGCGATACCGATAGCGCCCATCAGCCCCGGGTGGGGCGCACGCGTGACGGGTTTGCCCAGATACTGCTCGAATGCGCGCAGCACCGCGTCGTTTCGGAACGTGCCGCCCTGGACAACGACTTTGTCGCCCAGACGGTTGAGATTTGAAACGCGAATGACCTTGGTGAACACGTTCTCGATAATCGAACGGCAGAGACCGGCCATGATGTCGCCCGGACCCTTACCGCGCCGCTGCTCGGAAACGACGCTGCTGTTCATGAACACCGTGCAGCGGCTGCCGAGAACGGCGGGGGCTTTGGACGAAAATGCCTCGGTCGCGATATCCTCAACGGCTATTCCGAGGTTTTTGGCAAAACCCTCGAGGAACGAGCCGCAGCCCGCAGAGCACGCCTCGTTGACGACGATATCGGTCAGCACGCCGTGGTTGAGCCAGATGGCCTTCATATCCTGTCCGCCGATGTCGAGCACGAAGGTCGCATCGGGAACGCATGCGCACGCGGCGCGGGCGTGCGCGACCGTCTCGACCGTATGGTAGTCGGCGTGGAACGCGCGCGCGAAAAGCTCCTCGCCGTATCCCGTGGTGCCCACGGCATCGATCGCAAGCGTGACTCCCGCTGTCTCCCAGCGGTTCTTCAAGCTGACAAGACCCTGTTGGGCGACGTCGAGCGGTCTGCCGTTATTAGACGCGTAGAACGAATCGACAAGCTCACCCGCCTCATCGACCAGGGCGAACTTGGTCGTCGTGCTCCCCGAATCGATACCGAGCGCCACACGCACCGTCTCTCCGGGCGCATACGCATCCGGACCCTTTGCCGGCGTCTCTTTGCCATGGCGTGCCGTAAAATCCGCCTGCTCGGCAGGTGTGGCAAAAAAGGGCTGGGCAAGACGTCCCTCCCCGCTTGCGGGCGCGACCGTCTCGAGCTTATCCAGCCGGACAAAAGCGTCGGGAAGGTCGATCGGTTGGGACGATGCGAACATGTCGGTCAGCGACAGGGCGGCACCGCGCGCGACCATGATCTGCGGATCGCGCGGGACGATAACCTGATCGTCCGATAGATTCAGTTGCTCCCGGAACACGCGGACCAGTGTGGGGTTGTAGGCGAGCGTACCGCCCTCGAAGATTACCGGCGGCTCGATGTCGATACCCTGGGCCAGACCGTCGATCGTTTGGCGGGCGACCGCGTGAAGCGCCGAAAGCGCCAGGTCGGTGGTAGGAATGCCCTCGTTGAGCAGCGGCTGGATATCGGTCTTTGCGTACACGCCGCAGCGGCCCGAGACCTCGTGGACGGTCGTTCCCCGGCTTGCGAGCTGCTCGAACTCGCCCGATTCGGTGCCGACCCCCATGAGCTTTGCCATCTCGTCGATAAATGCACCGGTACCGCCTGCGCACGAGCCGTTCATGCGCATGTCGGCAACCTCGATGTCTCCCTTATCGTTGGTGCGGAAGAAGATCATCTTGGCGTCTTGGCCGCCCAGCTCGATGGCGCAGCGCGTCTGCGGATAGAACCTGCTGATCGCGAGCGCGTTGGCGACCACCTCCTGAACGTACGAGGCGCCCAGCGCGGTCGCGATATCGCGCGCACCCGAGCCGGTCACCGCAACGCGCAGCGACTCATGGGGAAAGCGCTCGGCGAGCTCGCCGAGCATGGCGCGCACGCTCGCTGTCTGACACGCCCCGTGGCGGCGATATCCCCACCACGCCTCGGTCATATCCTCGTGCATCGCGTAAACTTTGGTCGTCGTCGACCCTACGTCCAGTCCTACTAGCAACGCCATAATGCTCCGTCTCTCGCATTTTTCCCGCTAGAGATATACCACTCTACGTAATACAACAGACTGTTGTATTTAAACTCCGTATAAAAAGCGGCTGCCGAAACGCTTCAGCAGCCGCCGAATGCACCAACAGATTGTTCTGCGCGCTAGCACGTCGGGCAACGGAGCAGCACGGGCCCTCCGGTCATGCGCACCGCTCACGCCCGCGATGTCGCCGAGAGAGCTATCCACGCTTAGGGCTCCAACCAAGCAAGTCGCCCGCGCTCAGCAGATCCCTAAGCGAGCTACTCGCACTCAGGAGCCATAGCCTGCTCCAAGAGCTCGGCATGCTCCTCCTCGAAAACCGTCCCCACAGGGAAGGCGCGACGGAAGACGAAGTGGGAAATCGGACCGGCTACCAAAAGGTTCCACGGCAGCGCCATCACAAAATTATGCGGGATGTTGATCATCCAGATCGCGGGCACGGAATACAGGTTCGCAAGGATGCCGCCGGGCATGTGCGTCAGACCCTCGCAGGCACCGTACAGCGACATGATGATAACCATGGGAACAACCATGCAGGAGCTGACGGCGAGCGTCATGGCAAGCGGCGAGCTCTTGCCCGGCGTGACCAGGAATTTAAAGGCGAAGCCCTTAGCAAGGGGGCTGGCAACAAACCAGTCGCAGCACATGGCAAAAACGTAGGCAACGGGGAAGCCGAGCCACGCGGCGGCAACAACCTCGCCGTTGATGGACCCATGCTGCAGGGCAACGTTGTAGATGCTCATCCAGAGCACCATGCAAAAGCACATGATAAAGGTGAACAGCAGGCTCTCTCGTTTGTTGATAGGCATAAAGGGCATGGTCCTTTCTGTGTTACGCCGCGGCACCACGCAACAAAAACGGGCGGGCAAGATGGAGCTGTTGGGACTTCATCTCGCCCGCCCGTGTTACGCGCGTCTGCGACTACTTATGTGGTGGAACTACCCTAACACGAACGGCGCGCGCTTCGTAAGCGTTGAGTTTGTGGAGATGCAGGGCACCAAAACCCCCGACCCCATAAGTTGCGGTGGAATACGGACTGTTTTGACCCTTTAAGCAACAATTCAGTCCCTATTTCACCGCAACTCATTTGGTGCAAAGTAACCTGTTCCCTTTGCGCCAATTAGCTGGTGTGGCGCCAGCGAGGGTCGGTGAGCGTACGCGCCACACCCAGGCCAACGGGCAAAAACGCCACGATGAGCACTGCGCGCACAAACCAGCCGAGCATATTGACTGTGTCGAAGGTGCACATGTAATACATCGAGCGATACAGATACAAACCCGGCACCATAATGACAATCGAAGGCACCGTGAGAGCGATACGCGGGTAGGTGAGCTTGACTTCGGCCAAGCTTGCCAGCAGACCCGATACCAGCGCGCCGATAAACGCTGCTGCCTCGGGAGGCATTCCCGTGCTGAGGCCCAGGAAGGGAATCATCGTCGGCGCATCGACAAGGGTCAGACGCAGGGTATTGGACACGGCGCCGATCAACCCAGCTGCCGCGGCCATCTTTACCGGGCTGTTGAACATAACCGAGAAGCCAAATACACCGATAAAGCTCATCAGTATGCGCAAGAGCGTAAGAGCCAACGGTGAGAGGCCGAGCGGGGCGAAGTCATCCGGCGCCAGCCCCACACATTCGGCAACCATCCAGCCTACGAGGGTCGCCATCACAATAATCGACACAGCATACGAAAGACGTTCAATGCCGCTTCGCATATCGAGCTTAGCGATGTCGAGGCCTGCCGTAATGAGGGGAAAGCCGGGAATCACAAAGAGCATGGCGCCGATATAGCCTTCTTGGTGCGACATTGCCCCCGGTATGACCTGGCCAAGGCCGAGCAATGCCAGCAGATACGAAACGCAAGCGAGCGCAACACCAGTCGTCAGCGCGCTAAACTGGCCAAGACCCTGCTTGAGAATATGGGAGCGAGCAAAGTTACCGACACCAGCGCCTACGAATGCGCAGGCCATCTCGATAGGGCCGCCGCCGAGCAAGAAGACGAAGGCGCCGCAAGCACAGGCTGCCGCAAGGCCCTGTTGCCAGGAAGCGTAATCGGGCTTCGAGCTCTCAACGGTCTTGAGCATCTCGTGGTATTCGTGCACGGTAAACCGGCGCCCATACGTCTCGATTTCCTTTAAGAAGCTCTCCATCATCCAAATGCGATGGGTATTGACTCCCGTTGTGGGCAGGCTGACAACCTCGTTAAAGCAGTGGCCATCTTCGATGCAGGTGCACTCAAACGACAGAAGACTCAGGTCGACGTGAATCGTGACGCCGAGCACAGCGGCAACACGATTCATGGTATCGCGCACGCGCCAGGCACCCGTTCCGCTTGCCAGCATAAGCATGCCGGTGCGGCAGATGATGGATGACTTATCGGTGAGCGGCGCATCGACGGCAAGCTCATCGCCTGCCGTCACGATCTGGTGCCAATCAGTTTTCATATGGAGCGCGCCGGCACGAACGCCGTGGTGCATGGGGGCTCTCGAAAGCAGCGAGTTAAGGCGCGAAGACTGTGGGAACTCCGTTGATTCGTCCTCAACCTCATCAGTCTCTTCATCGACCAGATCAAAAGAATCAAGCGGCGCTGGCTCGCGACGGTCGATCAGCTCCTCGTCCTCATCATCAAAGTAATTGAACTGATCGAGCATGTCCTCTTCGATTGCACGCTCGCTCACATCGTCCATACAGGGGCTCCCTTCCTACCGACTAACCCCCATCCTAGACAGCGACGGCTAAAGGAAACATAAAAGAGACGGCTGTCATGCGAACCATGCGCGCAATAGCCGTG
>ENA-OPBF01001559-OPBF01001559.1-human-gut-metagenome-genome-assembly--contig:-NODE-1559-length-14766-cov-2.672150_pt1 | contig 14766 bp, 16 predicted proteins | sample MGYA00241067_ERZ501450 | MGnify/ENA primary metagenome ERZ501450 (study PRJEB25962, sample SAMEA2042516) | human gut metagenome | biome: human gut; feature: human-associated habitat; material: faeces... | reverse complement strand
AAAGAGACAAAACCTCAAGTGAATCTTAAGGAGACATTATCACAAGTTAATAACAACTTTTATCAATCATCCGTTGACTTTTGCTGTTAACCATGCTAAACTTAGCCGGTATTGAAAACTCATTTTTTAATACAGAAACATATTTATTTTTTCTTAAATGGAGGGCAACACAATGACAGGTACAGTGAAATGGTTCAATAACCAGAAAGGTTACGGATTCATCTCTGACTCAGAAGGAAACGATATTTTCGTTCACTATTCAGGACTTGTAATGGATGGATTCAAGACTCTGGAAGAGGGTCAGGCTGTAGAGTTCGAAGTAACAGAAGGCGCTAAAGGACCGCAGGCAACTAACGTAGTAAAACTTTAATCAGATTTTTTAATGTACCTTTTAATATATAAACAAACTCGATTTATTTATTATTAAAAAGCAATACAGAGAAATGAGATTAAAAAAGAGAACCGGACAGTAATCGAACTGCCCGGTTTTTCTTGTTTTTAGTTATAACACAGGAACAGTTTTAAACAGACTCTGTTCCTGTATGTTTTATACCGTTATTAGCTTTGCTCGTGCTATTTTATATTAGACACATATGCTTCTGAAGCTTCCCATACATCGAATCCGCTTCCTCTCAAAATATCTACAACCCTTGCAGGATCATCACATTTTAAAACCGCAGAGGCATCTTCTCCGTTTGCAAAAGCATACATATATTCAATATTTACATCTCCGTCTACAATCTGATGCATCGCACGGCTCAAAGACCCTGTCTCATGAGGAACTCGCAGAGCAATGACATCTGTCAGCATTGCCGTAATTCCGTTTTCTTTTAAAACCGCTTTTCCTTTGTTTGGATCCGACACGATCATACGAAGCATTCCGTATTCTGTTGTATCAGCCAAACTTAAGGCAACGATATTGACATCATTTCCCGCTAATACAGAAAGGACTTCATCCAGTCTTCCTTCTCTGTTTTCAAGAAATACCGACAGTTGTTGAATTGTAATTCCCATTCGTTCTCTCCTCCTTCTACAGATCTCTGTTGTCAATCACGCGAACAGCTTTTCCTTCACTTCTTTGAATCGACTTCGGCTCTACAAGCTTCACTTTTACAGATACGCCAAGCGCAGTCTTTAATGTAGCTGCAATCTTATTTCTGAGAGCGTCAAGTTTTCTGATTTCATCTGAAAATACAGATTCGTCTACCTCTACCATAACAGTCAGTACATCAAGATTATCTTCCCTGTCAACAATCATCATATAATGAGGCGCTACAACTCCTCCGATTGAAAGAAGCGCCGTTTCAACCTGAGTCGGGAATACATTTACACCGCGAATTACTTTCATATCGTCGGTTCTTCCTGTAAATTTAGAAATTCTCGGCAGTGTTCTTCCACAGGCACAGGTACTGTGATCAATACTTGTAAGATCTTTTGTCCGATATCTTAAAAGCGGCATTGCCTCCTTCGCAAGAGTTGTAAACACAAGTTCGCCTGTTTCTCCGTCCGCACACGGTTCATGGGTTGTCGGATTCAAAACTTCAGGATAGAAATAATCAGCCTGTACATGAAGTCCCGCTTTATGGATACAATCCTGAGCCACTCCCGGACCTGTAATTTCACAAAGTCCGTAAATATCAAAACAATTAATGTGAAGGATATCTTCAATCTTTTTCCGCATTTCTTCCGTCCACGGTTCTGCGCCGTGAATACCGACTTTCAGATTCAGCCTGTCAACAATCCCTGCTTCTTGAATGGATTCTGCAAGATACAAAGCATACGAAGGCGTACACGCAAATGCAGTGGCTCCAAGATCTTCCATACACATCATCTGACGCTTTGTATTGCCTGCAGACATCGGAATCGCCATTGCCCCGAGCGCTCTTGCTCCAAAATCCAGTCCAAGGCCTCCGGTAAACAGACCATAACCATAACAGACATGTATAATATCTTCCTCGGTAAGTCCTGCCATCGTCAGTTCTCTTGCCACACATTCCCCCCATACTTCTACATCTTTCTGCGAATAAGGAGCAATCGTCAGTTTTCCTGTTGTACCGGATGTTCCCTGCACACGGACAACATCCTTTTTCGGTATTGCCAAAAGTCCAAAAGGATAATTTTCCCTTAAATCTTCTTTTGTTGTAAACGGAAGTTTTCCGATATCTTCAATAGATTTGATGTCACCGGGCTCTATTCCCATATCCTGCATTTTTTTTCGATAAAATTCTACATTATTATATACTCTGTTTACTACCTCGACAAGCCGTCTGCTCTGAAGAGCGGCCATCTCGTCCCTGCTCATGCATTCAATCTTAGGATCACGAATCCTCTCAACCCAGTTTTCTCTTGATACTGCAGCCATTATTTCTTCTCCTTTAGTCAATTATATATCTTTTATAAATCCTCTTCCTCCACAAGCTTTACATCCGCCTGCTTCAGAACGCTCTCCGCTTTTTCAAAGTCATCAGTATGAAATACCATGACCGGGGCTTTCCCTTCTCGGATTACGAAAGAATAGATATAATTTACATTGATCTGTCCGTCTGCCAGTATTTTCAACATCTGATTCAGATTTCCCTTTTCGTCTTTTAGTTCCGCACCGATCACATCACTGACGCGATTTACAAACCCTTTTGACGTTAAACTTTCTTTTGCGCGGACCGGATCATCTACTACCAAACGCATTATGCCAAATTCCGGAGTATCAAATGTTGAAATTGCACGAATATTGACATGCGCCTCAGTAAGTACGTTTGTCACATTCATCATACTTCCCGGTTGATTTTCCACAAAAACTGATATCTGCCTGATCATTAACTATCACCGCCTTTCCTTTTAGATTCTCTGTCAATATCTGCCAATATTTTTTCACACAGATTGTTTGTTGTTACGATACATTCATTATCATATGTCTTTTTCTTTTATATGGCTTCCACCTATTTCAACGTATATCCCACATCAAAAGCTTTCTTATTTAATTCGACTGTCTTTTGGGGAACCGTTTTCTCTATCACTTCATACCACTGCTCTTTTGTAAAATCCATATGCTGTGCCGCTACGCCGAGGACGATCAGGTTAAACACTTTCGGATTTCCCAGTTTCTTTGATTCTTCTGTTGCATCTACTTTATAGACTTTATATTCTTTTTCCAAATCTTCTAAAATATTTTCCGGATACCGGGCTGCTCCGATCACGACAGGCATCGGATCGATTCGCCAGTCATTTACGATCAACACTCCGTCTTTCTTCAAGAAGTGCGCATAGCGAAGCGCCTCAAGCCGCTCAAATGCAATAATTACATCTGCCTGCCCTTCTTCCACAATCGGTTCCGCCACTTTTTCTCCGTATCGAACAAATGTAACGACGCTTCCGCCTCTCTGTGCCATTCCGTGAACTTCCGATAATTTCACATCATATCCGCCCGCGATCGTAAGACCTCCGAGAATGCGGCTTGTGAGCAAAGTTCCCTGTCCGCCCACACCGACGATCATAATATTTTTCACAGCCATCCCTTACTCACCTTCCTTTATAAGCTCGATTGCATCAAATTTGCACAAATCTTTACACAAACCGCATCCTGTACACATTGTATCGTCAATATGAATCGTTCCGTCCGGGTTTTTCGTCATTGCCGGACATCCCGGCTTCATGCACATTCCACATTTTTTGCACTTATCGGCATGTGCAATATAAAGCGGCTTTTTCCTCTTATCAAGAAGTACACACGGAGTTTTTGTAATAATGACCGATACTTCGTCTCTTGCCACCTCTTCTTTGATCGTTTTTTCAAGCAGCAAAAGATCAAAAGCATTGATCTCATAAACATTTTTCACGCCCACTGCACGACACAAAGCCGGAATATCAATCGCATATGTCGGATCGCCCTGCAAAGTTTTCCCTGTAGCCGCATGGTCCTGATGTCCTGTCATTCCTGTTGTCGAATTATCAAGGATCAGTACTGTTCCTGTCGCATGATTATATACCATATTCATCAATGAATTGATGCCTGTATGCAAAAAGGTGGAATCGCCGATTACGGCAACCCAATTTTTTATGTATTCTTTTCCTTTTGCTTTCTCCATTCCATGAAGCGTCGAAATGCTTGATCCCATACACATCGTCGTATCGATTACGCTCAAAGGCGCAACCGCTCCAAGCGTATAACATCCGATGTCGCCGGCAGCATGCATTTTCAGCTTATTCAATACATGGAAAACACTTCTATGCGGACATCCCGGACAAAGAATCGGCGGTCTTCCCGGAGCTTCTGCCGGTTTTTTCAGATCCGGATTTTCTTTCAGTATCGCTTTGCGAAGCATATTGGCACTGTACTCGCCCTGCACTGTAAAAATTTCTTTTCCTACAGCCGGAATTCCCCATGAACGAACTTGTTCTTCAATTACCGGGTCAAGTTCTTCTACGATATACAGCGTCTCGACTTTTGATGCAAACTCTTCGATCAATTTTTTCGGAAGAGGATTCACAAGTCCAAGTTTAAGAACAGATGCATCTGGAAGCGCTTCTTTTACATATTGATAAGGGATACCGCTTGTAATAACTCCTATCTTTGTATCATTCATCTCCATCTTATTCAGCGAAAGTGTATTCGCTGCTTCTGCCAGTTCAAGATTGCGTTTTTCAATTTCGACATGACGAAGTTTCGCATTTCCCGGCATCATGACATTTTTCGGAATATTTTTCTCATACGGTTTATCTTCGACCTGCGCACGATCACACAACTCTACAATTCCCTGCGAATGTGCAAGTCTTGTTGTTGTCCTGAAAATAAAGGGTCTGTCAAACTGTTCACTCAATTCAAACGCCGTCTTAAAAAAATCTTTTGCCTCCGCACTGTCCGACGGTTCAATCACCGGAATCTGAGCGGCTCTTGCAACCATCCTCGTATCCTGTTCGTTCTGAGAACTGTAAAGTCCCGGATCATCTGCAACAACAAGAACAAGTCCTCCGTTTACTCCCATATAAGAAACCGAATACAGCGGATCTGCCGCCACATTCAAACCGACATGCTTCATGCATGCCATAGAACGTACTCCGGCAAGACTTGCTCCGACCGCCACTTCTGTCGCCACTTTTTCATTCGGCGCCCACTCTTCATACACATCATCTTTATATTGTACAAGGTATTCACTTATCTCGGTACTCGGAGTTCCCGGATAAGCAGACGATACCTTTACCCCTGCTTCGTATGCTCCTCTCGCAATCGCCTCATTGCCGAGCATGATCACTTTCTCTGCCATATCAAAGTCCATCCTTTCGTAAATCTGTTACTCTCTTTGCCTTACCCTCAAACCGTCTTAAAGAGTTCGGCGCCACAAGCCTGATACAGGTTGCAAGTCCAAGCTGCGATTTCAATGCTGACTTAATCCTCGTCTCAAGTTCACTTAATTTTGCATAGCTGTCAAGAAGTCTGTCATCGATCAGCTCTACCGTAATCGTCATTACATCCAGACGGTTCTTTCTCTCTACAAGTATCTCATAATGCGGTCCGATCTCATCAATCTTTAAGAGCACTTCTTCAATCTGTGTCGGGAATACATTAACTCCTCGGATAACAAGCATATCATCTGCACGACCGGAAAGATTTTCCATTCTGCAGGTTGTTCTTCCGCATTTACACGGCTCATACATCAGTCTTGTCATATCTCCGGTTCGGTATCTTACGATCGGAAGCGCCTCTTTTCCAAGACAGGTAACAACAAGTTCTCCTCTTTCTCCCGGCGGAAGAACTTCCTCTGTTTCAGGATCAATAATTTCAGGAATAAACCAGTCTTCATTAATATGCATTCCACAAAGCTGTGTACATTCTCCCGAAACACCCGGTCCGCAAAGTTCACTCATACCATAATTTTGTGTACAGACAAACTGTTCTCCCCAAACACGGTGCATCTCTTCCCGCATCGGCTCTGTCATGCCTTCTCCTCCGAACAGTCCGATTCTTATCTTTAAATCTTTTGATGGATCGATCCCTCTTCTGCGAAGTTCCTCTCCAAGATGGAGCGCATAAGACGGGGTAGCCACAAGAAGTGTCACACCCATATCCTGTAAAAACATAATCTGTTTGTTTGTATTTCCTGAAGACATCGGAATCACAGATGCTCCGATCTTCTCAAGACCTCCGTGAAGTCCGAGCGCTCCCGTAAATGTTCCGTATCCAAACGCGATCTGTGCCACATCTTCTTCCGTCGCGCCTCCCATGCATGCAATTCTCGCAACATTATTCAGCCAGATATCCAGATCGTTTCTTGTATATCCGACAACGGTCGGCTTTCCCGTCGTACCCGAACTTGCATGATAACGAACGATTTCCTTTTTATCAACCGCAAACAACCCATCCGGATAATGATCCCGAAAATCAGCTTTATATGTAAACGGCAGTTTTTTTAAATCTTCCAACGTCTGTATATCTTCCGGACGTACACCTGCCATATCCATTTTCTCGCGGTAAGGTTTCACTCTGTCATAAATATATCGAACCGTATCCTTCAGCTTTGTAAGCTGTATCCGTTCGATCTCTTCTCTTGGCAGAGTCTCTTCCTTTGCCCATATCATCGCGCATATCCTCCTTTATAATATGTTGTGCCATCGCTTATCGGCAATCTGCTTTTCAGCTTTCTTTTTTACTGATGTCTATTAGTATAGCACAATACTTTTGCGAATTAAAGCTTTAAATCAAGAAAAATTCCTCTTTACCCGGAGGACCTGATCCTGTCGGGCAAAGAGGAACTCTATTGTTTCTATTCTTTTTATCATTAAATCAAATTTAACAAAGAGGATATTTCTCTGTAAGTTCTGCTGCCAGTTTTCTTGCAGTCTCTACATTTTCTTCACTCTCGATCACCATTGCAATGATCTCGGCGATCTTATCCATATCGTCCTCTTTCATTCCCCGAGTTGTAACTGCCGGAGTTCCGAGTCTTACTCCGCTTGTCACGAACGGAGAACGAGGATCGTTCGGTATTGTATTTTTATTACATGTAATATGTGCATCGTCAAGCCGTTTTTCCAGCTCTTTTCCGCTTACGTCATTTCCGGTAAGATCTACGAGCATAAGATGATTGTCTGTATCTCCTGAAACGATCTTCACGCCGCGTTTTTTCAAACCTTCACAGAGCGCTTTTGCATTTTTTACAACCTGCATCTGATATTCTTTAAATTCCGGCTCAAGAGCTTCTTTAAAGCAGACTGCCTTTGCCGCGATTACATGCATAAGCGGTCCTCCCTGAGTTCCCGGGAAAATTGCTTTATTAAAATTAAACTTCTCGTTCACTTCATTACTTGAAAGGATCATTCCGCCTCTTGGACCTCTTAATGTTTTATGGGTCGTTGTCGTTGTCACATGTGCATACGGAATCGGACTTGGATGGAGACCTGCTGCCACAAGTCCTGCAATATGAGCCATATCTACCATGAGATACGAGCCGACTTCATCTGCGATTTCACGGAAACGTTTGAAATCGATCGTTCTTGCATAAGCGCTTGCGCCCGCAATGATCATCTTCGGTTTACATTCTTTTGCAATTTCCAAAACCTTATCATAATCGATCACTCCGTCATCATTGACTCCGTAAGGAACGACATGAAAATATTTTCCCGACAGATTGACCGGTGATCCATGAGTCAAATGTCCGCCGTGATCAAGGTTCATTCCCATGATCGTATCGCCCGGTGTCAGCATCGCAAACTGAACTGCCATATTAGCCTGCGCTCCTGAATGAGGCTGTACATTTACATACTCACAGCCAAACAGTTTTTTTGCGCGTTCTCTTGCCAGTTCTTCGGCAACATCCACACACTGACAGCCTCCGTAATATCTCTTGCCCGGATATCCTTCTGCATATTTATTTGTAAGCGGACTTCCCATCGCTGCCATCACTGCTTTGCTCACCCAGTTCTCAGAAGCGATCAATTCAATATGGGAGTTCTGTCTCTTCATTTCCGCTGTGATCACTTCCGCAATCTCCGGATCTGCATTTTTGATTTCATCGAAGTCGTACATCGTCATTATCCTCCATCTCATCTGAAATTTGAAATTTGAAATTTCATAAATTTACACTTTACTATGACAAAGCGTTAGAGTTATTATAGCATAGCGGATGTATCCCGTCTACGTCTTTCTAAAGACAGAAAATAGGAAAGGAAGAAATATTAACGATATGGGAGAACAAATTTTAATTGCAGAAGATGACGCAGATATCAACAATCTGCTTGCAAAAATATTACGCACCGAGCATTTTAAGCCGATACAGGCATTTTCCGGAACAGAAGCAAAACTGCTCTTTATGCACAACACGCCGGACTTAATCTTACTGGATCTTATGCTTCCGGGATTATCCGGCGAAGAACTTCTATCCGAACTTCGGGAAAATCTTTCTTCTGACGTACCAGTCATCATATTGTCTGCAAAAATTGCCCTGGCAGACAAAGTGTCACTTTTAAAAATGGGTGCCGATGATTATATTACAAAGCCGTTTGAACCTGAAGAAGTCATAGCAAGAATCCAGGCTGCTTTACGGCGTACTGCAACATCAAAAAAACTGTCTTGCCTAAATTTAGAGTTATATCCGGATTCTAGAAAAGTTACTGTTCACGGAATCGAACTTTCTCTGACCGCCCACGAATATGACTTACTCTATCTTTTCATAAAAAATCCAGAGAAGGTCTATTCCCGCGAAATGCTGTACGATCTCGTCTGGCACGGAGGCTATTATGGGGAAAACAATACTGTCAATGTACATGTAAGCAATCTCCGAAAAAAAATAAAAGAAGCCGATCCTGAAAACGAATATATCCGTACTGTATACGGAATTGGATTCAAACTTGTTCTTCATTCAAATAAAACAAAATTTGAAGCAGTGATTTAGCATTTAATAACTGAACTGATTCAAAAATTATAGATTTAAACTTTGATAAACCTAATCAGTACGATTTTATAAGTTCTTTAAAAGTTCTTTATGACTTATTAAAACAGATTCAGATATAATTGGCATCGTAACAGCTTTTATTCAAAAACCTGCTGCATAAAATAAAATCCATACGGAGTGAACAGATATGAACAGATATGTCATAGAGACAAAACAAATCACAAAAACATACAATCCGCGTTCTCCCTTTATCGCACTGGATCATGTGGATCTTCATGTAAGCGAAGGCTGCATTTACGGACTGATCGGAGATAATGGCGCGGGAAAAAGCACATTACTCAAATTACTTGCCGGACACATCTTTCCAACAAACGGAGAACTATGCCTTTTTGGCGAAACAGAAGAAAAAGCACTTTGCAATATACGCAAAAATATCGGCTGCCTGATCGAATATCCATGCTTTGTTCCAGGCATGACTGTTGAGCAAACTCTGCATTATTATGCCATTCAAAAGGGAGTTCCAGACAACAAAAAAATCGGCGAAGCAATTCAACTGACCGGTCTATCCGAAAAGCAACATGCAAAATGTAAAACGCTTTCGCTCGGGCAAAAACAACGGCTCGGACTTGCAGTTGCCCTGCTGGGTGAACCGCAGATTCTCATTTTGGACGAACCGATCAACGGACTTGATCCGAGCGGTATTGTCGAATTTCGCAGTATCCTTCAACAATTAAATGAACAGAAAAACATCACGATCCTTTTATCAAGCCATATTTTATCAGAATTACAACACCTTGCCACAGTTTACGGCTTCCTAAATAAAGGAATCTTACTTGAAGAGATCAGTTCTGAAGCTTTACACGCAAAATGCGCCAACTGTATCGAACTGACTGTTTCTGATGCTGAAAAATATACCGTTCTGCTCGAAAAAATCTTTCCTGAAGAAAACTATAAAGTGCTTCCGGGAAATACGATTCGCATTTATAAACCGCACGAGACAGCCGAAAGCTTCAGCAGACTTGCCGCAAAAAATGATGTTTACATTACAAAAATGCAGACACTCCAGACATCATTGGAAGATTATTATATGGAACTGAAGAAAAGAGGTGCTGTAAAATGTTGAATTTTATTAAAAGTGAGTACTACCGTATGATCCATACAACCGGAATCCGTGTCTTCTTCGGAATTCTCTCTGTTTTGACCATTTTACTGATATCAGGTATTTCGATTGTTGAAACACAGTACCATACAACCTCTTTTTCTTATTCCATCCTTGTATCGAGTCCTATGTTTTTCACGTTGATGGGAATGCTGACCGCTTCGGTTCTCTATGAAGACAGCAAAAGAAACGGGATTATAAAAAATTCGATAGCAAACGGAATTCCCAGAGGAAAGGTGTTCTTCAGCCAATGTATCGTCAGTATCACCACTGCTACTGTCATTATGACGATTGTTCTCACCCTCTGGATTTTCATGACCGAACTGTTTCTTGATAAAACCGGTCCGGTTCATATGACCGATCTGCTAATGGAAATTCCGGCTATTTATTTGATTGCCGTATCCAGTATTGTTTTAACAATCGTACTTTGCCTGTGTTTTCAAAACGGCGCATTCATATTTTTTACATGGCTTTTTGTCTTTTTCATTTTTCCGACAATTTTACTTAAATTCGGAATAGCAGTTTCAGCCCATTTTAAAACAGATTTTATCTACAACATCGCCATGTGGATGCCATCGAACTTTTTTCAGATCAACACCGCAAACGTCAATATGAGTTCATGCATTACCGCATGGGATACAACCGGCGGTATGCTGCGCTGCATAATTGCAGGAATTTCAGGAATTATTATTTTCATGGCAATCGGATTCAGGCACATCCGAAAAGCAGACTTATAAACATAAATATGGAGGGATCACATATGTTGTATATCATTCTATTTCTTATCAGTATCGCAGGAGGATATGTTGCGTTTCGCTACATTTCCCTTCTCCGTGCATTAAAACAGATACAAAAAGAGCTCGATGTCATACAGCAGGATCTCTCCAAAAATCAGATGATACATCTTCCCGTTCCGAACAATCGGTTAAAGGAACTTCTCATCACAATCAACTCTTTTTTAGATGAGCTTCACCATGAGCGCGCGCGTTATACAAAACAGGAAAAAGAATTTCAAAAACAGATTGAAAATATCAGTCATGACCTGCGTACTCCTTTAACATCCCTTCTCGGATATGTTAGACTATATAAAAAATCCCAGTCTTCCTATATCTCACAAAACGCTGAGCTTTCAGATACACTAGATGTCATTGAACGAAAATCAGAATCACTGAAAAACCTGATTACGCAGTTTTATGATTTTTCCCGACTTACAGCTCATGACTATACAGTAAATCTCATTAAAATTGATACTGTAAAATTACTGAGAGAATCTTTTGCAGACAACTGCCACATACTCGAAGAGACACATTTAAACGTTTCGCTTGATTTGCCGGATCGCCCAATATATGTGCTTGCTGACAAAACAGCTTTAGAACGAATCTTTTTTAATTTGTTTCAAAATGCCGGAAGATACGCACATACCTTTTTTCATATAACAATAAAAAACGAACAAAATTCCATTAAAATCTTGTTCGCTAATGACACATGTTCTCTTTCATCCGAAGATATTTCTCATCTGTTCGACCGCTTCTATATTCAGGAATCGGCGCGCAGTCAGGGCGGAACCGGACTTGGTCTTACGATTGCCAGATCACTTGCAGAAGAGATCGGCGGAGAGCTTTCTGTTTCTTCCAAAAAGTCAAACGGAAATAACTCTCTTCTCATCTCATTTACTTTGGCATTACCTTCTTGTTAGTTTCAAAACTTTTATACCGGATTTCCCTTTTGTAAATACATATCCGCGATCCCACCCTATAATGTACGTTTAAGAGTTATCGCTTTGTATAAATCAAATCCGTCATTCCATTATACGATTGTGTTTTGAGCAGCCTTAACTTAATTTCATGGTCAGTCTTTTCAAAAAGTCGAATGCCTGACCCTAAAATAGTTGGAATAACAGTAATATAATAACAATCAATTATATCTTCCCTGTTGGATAAGGGTTGCACCACCACATATCCAAATATCTTTCCCACTTTCCTCTCGTAGTTTTTTTACCAGATCAACAGAGCTTTCATTGGTAAAATTAATTTTATCAGAAGATGTTTTTTGATTATGTGTTACTACATAGGTTGTAAAATCATTATAAACCCATTCATTTGGCGAAAGTTCAGTAACAATTTGATGATAAGTATTCCACCCCATTATCACAGTATCAATATCTTTTGCAAATTCAGAATATGTATCAATGTTATCAGCGTCATCACCCTGTCCAACCAACCATTCAACACTGCCTTCACTGTCTGCGATATATCCGTCAAGGCTCATTGCTATAAACAAACTGACTTTTTTCATAGATCCTCCTTTAAATTCACAAACTGGGATTTTATTCTTTATCGTTCAAAAGTTTATTTACTCTTTCAACTGGAAATCTGTCTTCAATGTCAATTATTTCAAATAAATTTGGGGGTAATTCTTTCTCTCCAATCAGAGTAAGATATTCATTAACAGCTCTGCGGTCAATCATAATTTTCCCATGACCGTCCCAATGACGATTGCTCTCTCTCTTTTTCAAGCCAGAAATCCAATATTCATCGCCGTTTTCAATATCTACATAGTTAGAATAGCCACCATTATATTTTTGAAAAGCATGGTCATTAAAGTAAATGGTTTTCTTGGTTTTTGAAGTTTTCACATATCCAATCCATGCTGGACCATCATCAGAATATCCTGTTTTTAGTTCAATATACATTAAATCTTTAATCATTTATATCACTCCTAAATTCCGATTTGTTTCTTACATTCTATCATATTCTACTACAAAACTCTATTCTTAGATTATCAAAGAGCAGCCTTACGACCGCTCTTTTCTACTCACATATATATAATCTCTTTCAAAACAATTTCTTCTGCACAGACTTTAATATTATTCATCAATCCAACCCATTTCATCTGATCCTGCATTTTCAATTCTTCCGTCACACCATGTTTTTCTGCTATCTGCTTTACTAAAGTTTCCACCTTCTCTCTGACATCCTGATCGACTTGGTTTAGATGGCCTGTCAGTTTCCCCGTCATCAGTAAATACTGATATCGTGCTGGTTTATGCTCTTTCAGGAACTGTTTTCGCAGCATTCCGTATTTACCATATGTCGGTTCTTCCTCATTCACTGCCAGATCTGGCAGGTAATAGTCTCCATGCAATCTGTAACTTAATCCGTTACTTTCATCATAAATGTGTTTTTTCATATTCTTACAACTCCATTCCTCTGTTCTTTGTTTTATTTTTCTTACGCTGTTGGTTCTCCATTTCACTCTTTCGGGAACCCCAGGCAAGTCTTTCATGGATACTTCCTGTTGGCATTTGCTCCATTTGTCGCTTTTCTTCTAATGCCTTCTGCTCTTGTATATCCTGTTGTACCGCATCATCTACAACAGTTTCCCCAAGAACTCGTACTACACGATCATATCTATCAGAAACATCCTGCAATTGTTGTTTTTCCTCAAATAACTGCTCATTCTCTTCACGCACTGTGTCTAACTCCCTTTGCATTTGGTTATATGCCTGCTTCGTTTTCTGATATTTATGTCTCCACCCATCAACTTCTTTAGTAAGTTCTTTGACCTGAACAGCCATTGCAGCTATTTTATTTTTCATCTGAATAAACAACGGTTTGATTTTCTTGTCACGGTACGCTGTTGCACGTTCTAAAGTGCCGGCTTCCGGTAGAATTGCTTTAACTGTCCCATATTCTTTCATTTCTTTGCTGACATAATCCATTACCGGTTGTAATCGCTCCCTGCGTTCTTCCAGTTTTTTCAATTCCTGTTCTGCTTTCTCGGCACGTTCTTCTGCTGTCTCTTTATCTTTCTGAAATCGAACCATTTCTTCTTCCAACTGCTTGATATCTGCCCTTGCTTCTGCAATCTGGCAATTAAGACCTTCATTCTCTGCTGTGAGATATTCTTTCTCCTGTTCCAGTGCCTGCACTTCTTTTTTACGCTCTTTTTTCTTAAAATTGTAAACGTCCAGATGCTCCTCATGTGTCCCTTTCTGCTCCCATTCAATTCCATGCTGTAGAGCAATCTCTGCAAGCACTTCTTTTTCGTGGTTTATCCATTGATTCAATTCTGTATCCTGTTTTGAACCACCTTCAAATCCTAAACTCTTTAATGCCTGTTTCAACGAAACTCTTGTATCCATTCCTTTTCCCTTCCATCCGGTCACATAAGGGACAAAATCAACATGCAGATGTGGAGTTGATTCATCTAAATGTAAATGGCAACTAAACACACGCAGCGATGGGTTTCGTTTTTGAAATTCTTTCATATACTCATCCAAAATCTTTACTGCCAGTTCACCCTCCTCAGTTCCTACAGCCGTGTCTGTACAATTCCCAATCTGAAAAATCACCTCATGAAACAGCTTTTCCTGTTTACTTTGACGTATCTTCTCGTAGTAATCTGTAATTTTCCGGTCATTCCTTTTTCCCACATTGTATCTCTCCACTGCCGAATCAAACAGTTCATGATAAACTGCTTTCAGATTTTCATCACAGTACTTAATATTCAGATGCACTCTTGTCTTATCGACATTTTCTGTCTCAAATGCCCGTCTGTTGTGTGCCAGAGAACCTTTTCCATTTCTCCCACTTATTGTTCTTTTTATCATTGCTTCTCACCTCTCTTTCTAAAAGGAGTGCCAGATATGGCACATAATTTGTTCCACGCCAATTATGGCGATTATAAGAAATCTTCGCCGGATACGGCGGTTTTGTTACTTTT
>ENA-OPBF01001555-OPBF01001555.1-human-gut-metagenome-genome-assembly--contig:-NODE-1555-length-14781-cov-2.092625_pt1 | contig 14781 bp, 11 predicted proteins | sample MGYA00241067_ERZ501450 | MGnify/ENA primary metagenome ERZ501450 (study PRJEB25962, sample SAMEA2042516) | human gut metagenome | biome: human gut; feature: human-associated habitat; material: faeces... | reverse complement strand
TCATTACCGTGCCGCGCGGCACACTGATCCGCAACGCGGAAACCGGCCGCATCATGGCGGACATGTCCACAGACGAAGACGTCGTTATCGCGAAGGGCGGCCGCGGTGGCTGGGGCAACACGCATTTTGCGTCGCCTACGCGCCAGACTCCGCGCTTTGCAAAGCCCGGCACACCCGGTGAAGCATTCGAGCTTCAGCTTGAACTCAAGCTGCTCGCCGATGTGGGTCTTGTGGGCTTCCCAAACGTAGGTAAATCTACGCTTGTTTCCGTTGTAAGTGAAGCGAAACCGAATATTGCAAACTACCACTTTACGACCATCACCCCGGTGCTCGGCGTGGTGCATATGCCGAACGCGCCATCGTTTGTCATGGCGGATATTCCCGGTCTTATCGAGGGCGCATGGCAGGGTGTAGGCCTCGGTCATCAGTTTCTGCGCCATGTAGAGCGTTGCCGCATGCTCATTCACATTGTCGATGTTTCCGGCAGCGAGGGCAGAGACCCGAAGGAGGACTTCCGCATCATCAACGAGGAACTGCGCAAGTTCAACCCCGACCTCGCGAACCGTCCCATGCTGGTCGCCGGCAACAAATGCGACCTGACGACCGACGAGCAGGTAGAGGATTTCCGCAAGTTTGTCGAGGCGCAAGGCTATGAATTCTTTCCAATCATGGCGGCAATCCGCTATGATGTTGATCCGCTTTTGAATAAAACTGCAGAAATGCTTTCCACGCTGCCGCCGGTCGCGCATTTCGAGCCGGAACCGGAGCCGGTAAAGCCTGTCGAAGAATTCAGCAGCAAGGCAAAGGTCGATATCCGCGTGGAGGACAACGTGTATTTTGTTGAGGCCGATTGGCTCTTAAAGCTCATCTCCGCCGTCGATTTCGATGATTACGAGTCGCTCCAGTACTTCCAGCGTGTGCTCATTCACACCGGCGTTATCGATGCGTTACGTGAGGCGGGCATCCAGGAAGGCGACACGGTCAGCATGTATGACCTTGAATTTGATTTTGTAAACTAAGAGGGTGGCTATTTGGAAAAGTTCTATCAAACGGAATCGGATCCGAAGCAGTTAAGTCCCTTAACGCTCGCTTATGTGGGTGACGGCGTGTACGAGCTTTTCGTGCGCGAATATATCGTCTCCAAAGGCAACTGCCCCGTGAAAAAGCTGCACAGCCGCGCCGTTTCGTTCGTGCGTTGTGAGTTTCAGGCGAAGATGCTTAGTGAAGTGCTGATGCCGCTTTTCACGGAAGAGGAAAAAGAAGTCTGCCTGCGCGGACGCAATGCGCACGTTTCGCACGTGCCGAAAAACTCAAGCGTTGCGGATTACCACGCAGCCACAGCATTTGAATGCGTTTTCGGCTATCTTTACCTTAAAGGCGAGCTGGAGCGCCTGCGTCTTTTCTTCGATAAGATCCTTGAATTTGCAGAAACGGAGGAAACCGCACATGCGCAAAAATAAAGTTGCAAAAAACGTGAAGGAATTTCTGCTTGACCTGATTTTCATGACGGCGGGTTCCGTTATTTACGCGGTCGGCCTGAACGGCTTTACCGCGCCGAACAACATCGCGCCGGGCGGCGTGAGCGGTATCGCCATCGTGCTGAATTATCTATTCGGCACGCCCGTCGGCACCGTGATTTTGCTTATTAACGTGCCGATCATCATTTGGGCGATCATTGAGATCGGCTATAAACTCGTCACCAAAACGATGTTGGCGGTCGTGTTAAACGCTGCCTGCATCGACATCGTGGCGCTGTTCATGCCGGTTTACCACGGTGACCCACTCATCATCATGCTCATCGGCGGCGTGTGTGAGGGCGTTGGTCTTTCACTCGTCTTTATGCGCGGTGCCACGACCGGCGGCACGGACATGATCGCGCGTCTGCTCAATCATCGCCTGCGCCATCTTTCCATGGGCAAGCTGATGCTTGCCGTAGACGGCTGCGTCGTGCTGTTTTCCGCCATCGTATATAAGAGCATTGAAAGCGCCGTGTACGCGTGCATCGTCATTTTTGTATCGACAAAAATCATCGATACAATTCTGTACGGCACAGATGCGGGCAACGGCAAAATGTTCTTCATTATGTCCCGTAAAAACGATGTCATTGCCGACCGCATCATCAAGGAGATGGACCGCGGCCTGACGTTTCTCAAGTCCCGCAGCGGCTATTTGAAGCAGGACGGCGAGGTGCTCTTCTGCGCTGTGCGCCGCTTTGAAGTGTTCCGCATCAGTGAGATCATCCGCGAGGAAGATCCCGATGCGTTCGTCATCGTCGGCGATGCCGGTGAAATCGCCGGTGAGGGCTTCAAACCCGTGCGCTCCGACGACCGCACGCTCGGCGAGATTATCAAAGCTATTCGCAAGACGGGCGATAAGCCGGTCAGCGAGCCGAAAGAATAAATCCGCATAGAAAAAGCAGACAAGCGCATCGCCTGCCTGCTTTTTCCGGTTTTTGTGTTACCGGCAGCTTTTTTCACTGCGGTTTTCCGTACGATTTTCCGTGCCGTTATTCACGCGGTCGGTTGTCTGACGGTCGCTCTTATTGCGGCTTTGTTTCTGGTTTTTGTTTGTGTAATTCTTGTTTTCGGAATTTGCCATGTGATTCACCCCTTCCGAAAGCTATTATGCGCACGGTACGCGCGTTTATGTACCGAATTTACGAAATTAGGAAAGGTGGGGCGGCCATGGAATTGCCCGCAGCTTTTGAAAAACGAATGCAGGATATGCTTGGGGCAGAATATACGGCGTTTCGGGCATCTTACAACGAACCGCACAAACGCGGCATTCGTTTGAACACTGTAAAATGCACAAAAGAGCAGCTTGAACGCGCACTGCCGTTTACACTGGTACAAACGCCGTTTTCGCCGCTCTCGTTTTATGCGCCGACAGATACCAAAATGGCGGCGCTGCCGCTCTATCATGCAGGCGCGTTTTATTCGCAGGAGCCGTCCGCGTCTTCGGCCGTCACGCTTTTGGCGCCGGAACCGGGGGATAAGGTGCTCGACCTCTGCGCCGCACCGGGCGGTAAATCCACGCAGATTGCCGCGCTGACCGGCGACACCGGGCTTTTGTGGTCAAACGAAGTTGTACGCAATCGCGCCGCAATTTTATCCTCCAATTTGGAGCGCATGGGCGTGCGTAATACAGTCGTTTCCAGCGTATATCCGGAGATGCTTGCGGAAAAGCTCGGCGGGTATTTTGATAAAGTGCTCGTTGATGCGCCGTGCTCCGGCGAAGGCATGTTCCGCCGCGATCCCATTGCCGTGCAGGAATGGAGTCCTGAGCACGTGGAGACCTGCGCTGTACGTCAGCTCGCAATTTTATCCTCCGCCGCACAGTGCGTGCGCGAAGGCGGCATTTTGGTGTACTCTACCTGCACGTTTTCCACGGAAGAAAATGAGGGCGTTGTGCAGAAATTTCTCGAAAGCCACCCGGAATTCGTGCTTGAAAAGCCGAATGTCACATTTGGTCGCCCGGCCTATGGCGTAGACGCTGTGCGCATTTTCCCGATGGACGGGGGTGAGGGGCACTTTGCCGCGCGCTTTCGCCGCGTTGCGCCATGTGAAGAACGCTTTGCGCCGTTTAGCTTTAAACCCGACCGAGAGACGCAGGTGCATGCCGAAGAATTGTACACATCTCTGTTTACCGATGCACCGGGAAGATTCCAGCGCGTGCGCGACCGTGTGATCTTATTGCCAAATGAACTGCCGGACATTGCAGGACTTTCCGTTCTGCGCGCCGGTGTGGAATTCGGCGAGGCAAAAAAGAACCGCATCGAGCCCGCGCATGGCATTTTCATGGCAAGCCGTGCAGGAAACTGCCGCAGCGTGCTGCATCTCACATCGAACGATCCTGCTTTATTCGCGTTTTTGCGCGGCGAAGAAATCCCCGCAGAGGGGCTTTCCGGTTACACCGCCGTCGCCGCAGACGGTATTGTAACGGGCTTTGGCAAGGCATCGAACGGCGTTTTGAAGAATCGTTACCCAAAGGGGCTGCGCACGCACCTGTAAAGGTGCATTCGTTTATACAAAAAGAACAGAAAGCTTCGCAAAGTCAAATGGTTATTTGTGAAGCTTTTTTTGCAATTTAAACCTCGGTAACTTGCAAAAAAGGCAGATACGTGCTAAAATGTGTATAAGCAAACAGGAAAGAAGTGTTTTTTGATGCAGAAAATCCAGATTGAGCGTACCACTGCGCCTAAAGCGAAGCCGGCAGACGAAAGCAAGCTTGGTTTCGGTAAAATCTTTACAGATCACATGTATGTGATGGAATATAACCCGGAGCAGGGTTGGCACGATCCGAAGATCATGCCGTATCAGCCGATCGTCCTTGATCCGTCCGCTATGGTTTTCCACTACGGTCAGGAAATGTTCGAGGGCATGAAGGCTTATAAATGCGCAGACGGCCGCATTCGTCTGTTCCGCCCGAACAAGAACATCGAGCGTGCAAACAACTCCAACAGAAGACTTTGCATCCCGGAGATCCCGGCCGATGATTTCCTCAATGCGATCAAGACGCTCGTCGCCGTTGACGCAGATTGGATTCCGAGCCGTCCCGGCACTTCTCTTTATATTCGTCCGTTCGTCATTGCAACGGATCCGTTCCTCGGCGTACGCCCGTCGAATACCTATAAATTCATCATCATTCTTTCCCCGGTCGGCGCTTACTATGAGAGCGGCCTCGACCCGGTAAAGATCTGGATTGAAGACGACTATGTACGTGCAGTCCGCGGCGGCATCGGCGAAGCAAAGACCGGCGGCAACTACGTTGCAAGCCTCGCGGCACAGGTAAAGGCACACGACGAAGGTTACTCTCAGGTTCTGTGGCTCGACGGTGTTGAGCGCAAGTACATCGAAGAAGTCGGTGCTATGAACATCTTCTTCAAAATCAACGGCACCGTTGTCACCCCGATGCTGAACGGCAGTATTTTGCCGGGCGTTACCCGTGCATCCTGCATCGATCTCTGCAAGCACTGGGGTCTCCCGGTCGAGGAGAGAAGAATTTCCGTTGACGAGCTCGTTGAGGCGGCCCGTACCGGTGCACTTGAAGAGTGCTGGGGTAGCGGTACCGCAGCCGTTATCTCCCCGGTCGGCGCACTCCGTTACGAGAACGAAGTCATGCAGATCAAGGACGGCGGCATCGGCGAATTCAGCCAGAAGCTGTACGACACCGTCACCGGCATCCAGACCGGTAAGGTAGAAGATACCCTCGGTTGGACTGTGGAAGTCACACCGCTTGAGAAGTAATTCGAATATTTGAATATTCAAAAGGCCGAGCCCGCGTGGTTCGGTCTTTTTGTATAAAAAAAGAGCTCTGCGACCGGCAAAAGCCAAATGCAGAGCTCAGTTTATATCCGAATCAGTTTTTCTGTATAATCCATGTTCGCAGGGCGGCGATGCTCTGTGCACAGGCTGTAAAGATTATCCGCGCGCACTTCCAACTCAAACAAGCGATTAACCAACGTTCAAAAGTCGATAGCGGCGACATTATGTATGCGATGATTGGCAGCATCGGCTTCGCTTTGTGCAGGATCTCCGCGCCACAGCTTGTCATACCTAAAATGCGCAGGTACGGAGGCAAATTGGGCAGATCGTTCGTGATGCCCAAATACGCGCTTAAAACAATACGCCGAATACGCGCGTGACTGTACCGCTTGGTTTTCACCGCATCAAACAGCCCTGTGCACGTTTCCGCCGTTTCGGCAGCCGCCAAAATGCGGTTTTCAATGCCCTCTGAAACATCCGGCACGCGGCGCAGGTCTTCGGGTGACATGGCAGAGACAGCCGCCAGTACCGCACGGTCGAGATACGAAAGGGAAGCGGGGTACTGCTTTTCCTTTTGCAGCGCACGAATACACACCGCCGTATTTTCCGGGACATACGAGGAAATCTCTTCACCCTCGGCGCTCTTGCTGCGGATCAGGCTCGCCGATGCAAACGCGCCGTGCGCTTTGTCGCTGTCGTGGTCAATCGCGATACGCTGCACAGTCTGCGGCACGATATTAGAATTCAACGATAAGATCGCTTTGCAATACTCTATGCCCAAAATGCAATTTGGCTTTGTGAGCAGCTCTGCGGTTTCTGCGCCGAGTGCCTTTTTCACAGCCTCCGTACGCGCCGCTGCAAACGAAACGCCTTTTGCAACCTCCGGGCGAATATCCGAATTAAACACATCGGAGTGCAAGTATTCCGCGCAGTGCATGAGGGGAGTGGTATCGCCGGTTTCGCTGCCAAACGTCAGTGTATCTACGCAACCGAGCGCATTTAATAACGAAATGCCGCCGAGTGCAAATTTTTCTGCGCCTGCCACAGCCCACGGCAAGGGCAGCTCCAGCACGAGTGCCGCGCCGTTTTGCAGTGCCAGCCGTGTGCGCGACCACTTATCGATCACAGCCGCCTCGCCGCGCTGCACAAAATTTCCGCTCATCACACAGACAGTGTCGCTGCCGAACTCCTCCGAAATGCGGGAGAGCAGTGCCGCGTGGCCGTTATGCAGCGGATTAAACTCGCAAACAACGCCCGAAATCTTGTTTTTTCCAATCATTTTATAGGAAACTCCTTGAAATTTACATGATTTTGTATTATCATAAGTATAAAGCAATGAAGATCAATTTACAAGCCGCGTTTCCTTATTTATAATTTTGGAAGTGTCGTGCTTATTTTTTGTGCGTTTGCACAGATGATCCAATTCAAATTTAACCATGATTCAGGGGGAAGACGAAATGAAAATTCTGGTCATCAACGCCGGCAGCTCCTCACTTAAGTATCAGCTGATCGATATGGACAACGAGCAAATGCTTGCAAAGGGCAACTGCGAGAAGATTGGCCTTGAAATGGGTATTTTCGGCCACAAGACGGCAGACGGCAGAGAGAAGAAGATCGAAATCCGCATGGCGAACCACACCGAAGCGTTCGAGCAGGTCAAGAACGCACTTCTTGACAGTGAAGTCGGCGTCATTAAGGATCTGAGCGAAGTCGCTGCTATCGGCCACCGTATCGTTCAGGGCGGCGCGCTCTTCAGCGAGTCCGTTCTCGTTGACGAAAAGGTCATCGAGGGCATCGAAAGCCTCATCCCGCTTGCACCGCTGCACAACAGCGCACATGTACAGGGCATTCGTGCCTGCATGAGCGTTTTCGGCAAGGAAGTCCCGGAAGTTGTCGTGTTCGATACGGCTTTCCATTCCACCATGCCGCAGAAGGCTTACATGTTCGCTGTGCCGTATGAGTACTATGAGAAGTACAAGATCCGCCGCTATGGCTTCCACGGCACCTCCCACCGCTATGTCAGCCACCGCGTTGCAGAGCTCATGGGCAAGGACATCAAGGATCTGAAGCTTATCACCTGCCACATCGGCAACGGTTCCTCCATCACCGCCATCAAGAACGGCAAGGTCATCGACACCAGCATGGGTCTCACCCCGCTTGACGGCTTCATGATGGGTACCCGTACCGGCACGCTTGATCCGTCCGTTGTCACGTTCATCGCAGAGAAAGAGAACCTCACCCCGGCACAGCTTTCCGACCTTTTCAACAAGAAGTCCGGCCTGCTCGGTATCTCCGGCATCTCCAGCGATGACCGCGACATCTGCAAGGCAGAGGACGAGGGCGACGAGCGTGCACACCTCGCACATGAGATGCTCGTTTATCAGATTCAGAAGTTCATCGGCAGCTATGTCGCTGCGCTGAACGGCGTAGACGCAATCGTCTTCACCGCAGGTCTTGGCGAGAATCAGGATACCCTGCGCGAGCGCATCTGCACCAACATGGAATACCTCGGCATCAAGTTCGATCACGAAGCCAACAAGGGCGTTCGCGGCAAGGAGAAGAAAATCTCCGCGCCGGACAGCAAGGTCGCTGTTTACATCGTCCCGACCAACGAAGAACTTGTCATTGCACGCGATACGAAAGCCATCGTTGAAAAGCTGTAATTTCACCTGAAATTCGATACCGGATTCGTTTTTGCGGGTCCGGTATTTTTCATATTTAAATTTTAAGCGAAAATCGCGGATTTATTTTCTGTTTTTGGCTTTTGAACCGCAAAAATAGTTGCAAATTTGTAACTATTGTGTTATGATTGTAACTGTATAAAACGATCTGTACCATATTTTGCCGCAACAGGACAGAAACCGGCTTTTGCTTCTACAGGTCGATGCCTTGATAAGGATAGGTGAAAACACATGCAATACAGAAAAAGAATGCTCCGAAAGAAGGGCACGGCTCTGTTGCTTTCCGCGCTGCTATTGGCTTCTGCGCTGCCGCTTGCGGCCTATGCGGAAGAAGTTTCCGCAAAAACAACCGAATACGTGAACTTCCGCTCCGGCCCCGGTACGAATTACAGCTCGCAGGGGATCATCGCTTCCGGCACAACCATCACGGTAACGGATACGAGCAATTCCGAGTGGTACGCCGTGCGTCTTTCTAACGGCTCTACAGGTTATATCTACGCCGAGTATATTTCCATGTCTACCGGCAGCAGCACAAGCAACGGGGAAGAACGCAGTGCCAAAACGACGGAATATGTGAATTTTCGCTCCGGACCGGGCACAAATTACAGCTCTAAAGGCGTCATTGCATTAGGCACCACCGTTACGGTCACCGACACGAGCAACGCCCAGTGGTACGCCGTGCGTCTTTCTAACGGCTCTACGGGCTATATTTTTGCCGAATACATCAGCTTCACGGGCAGCAATACGCCGTCTGCTACGGCAGCACCGACACAGGCGCCATCCAACGGTTCCGAGCAAAGCGCGAAAACGACGGAATACGTAAATTTCCGTTCCGGCCCCGGTACGAATTACAGTTCTAAAGGCGTCATTGCATTGGGCACCACCGTTACGGTCACCGACACGAGCAATTCCGAGTGGTACGCCGTGCGCCTTTCGAACGGCTCTACGGGCTACATATTTGCGCAATACTTGAAGCTGAACAGTTCTTCCTCCGCAACGGCAACGCCCGCACCGACACAGGCACCGAGCGGTTCCGAGCAAAGCGCGAAAACGACGGAATACGTAAACTTCCGTTCCGGACCCGGCACGAATTACAGTTCTAAAGGCGTTATCGCTTCCGGCACAACCGTCACGGTCACAGATAGGAGCAACTCCGAGTGGTATGCCGTGCGCCTTGCAAACGGCTCCACGGGCTACATCTTTGCACAGTATTTGAAGGTCACCGGCACGTCGTCTGCAACGCCTACGCAGGCACCGTCCAATGATGGCACTGTGCAGGCTAAGCTCACCGCAGACGTAAACCTGCGCCGCGGTGCAGGTACGAATTACGGCGTCATCAAGGTCATCGGCACCGGCACCACCGTTACGGTCACGGACGCGTCGAACAGCCAGTGGTACAAGGTAAAGCTTTCGGACGGCACAGAGGGCTATCTGTTCTCCGAATATCTGAAAGTTATTTCCGGCAATATTGATTCTGCCAAGCCTTCCGCAACGCCCACGCCGACCCCGGCGCCGAGCAACGGAACCGTACAGGCCAAGACCACATCCGATTTAAATGTGCGCAAAGGCCCCGGCACAAGCTATGGCATCATCAAGGTTATCGATATGAACGTTACCGTTACCATTACGGAAGCCACAAACAGCAGCTGGTACAAAGTGAAGCTTTCCGACGGCACAGAGGGCTACCTTGCCGCGCAGTACTTGAAGATCACCTCCGGCGATATCAACTCCGTAAAGCCCGGTAATAGTGGAGATGATAACACCAATAACGGCAATAACTCCAATGCACCCGCAACAGACGAATACGTCCGCGTTACGGTCGGCCTCAACCTGCGTTCCGAGCCGAACACGAGCTGTAAAGTACTCACTGTTTTGAGCACCGGCACCGTGCTGAACGTGCTTGACCGCAAAACGAGCGGCTGGGTGCATGTGCGTACGACCGGCGGCGCAGAGGGCTATGTCTCGGCAGAATATGTCGCAGCATATGACCCGTCTTCGTCCAGCGCATCGGTCTCCGTTTCTTCCGTCGATCTCGCACAGTATAAGACAATCTACATTCAGGCTTCTGCTTCCGGCTCTGTCACGTGGGAGAGCAGCGATGCTTCCGTCGCAACGGCAAAAGCCGGTGTTTCCGGTCAGCTCTTCATTTACGGCGCTGCGCCGGGCACGGCCAAGATCACCGCAAAGAGCGCAAACGGCACTGCACTTGCCACCGTTTCCGTCACGGTCTCCGCGCCGGAAGCTATCCGCTTTGCGTACACAACACCGAATATTATCACAGCCGGTGCATCCTTCAATTTGAAGGCGGTTACGGATACGCAGAAATCCGCCGTGCGCTTTGAGATTGATGGCGTCGGCACCTACGATACCACGTCCTACGATTCCGAAAGTCAGGGCGACAACAACGTCCGTATTTTCTCTGCTTCGGCTACAATCAGTACACCTGGCACCTACACGGTGCGTGCGTATTCGTCTTCCGGCGGCGGTTATTCCTCCGATTACAGAGAGTTCACCATTCTCGTTGTCTCTACAACGGATTCCGATACGACAACAGGCGAGAGCCGCCGCGTAAGTGACAGTATGCTCGACAACATCGCCTCTTATGAAGGCTATGTCCCACAGGTTTCGCCGGACACGCTTGCCGGCAATATCCCGACCGTCGGCTACGGTTACGTTGTTTCCAAGAACACCACATTCTACAATAACCTGACCCGCTCGGAAGCAAAGGCCATGCTGGCCGATACCGTCAACCGCGGCTCTTACACCACAGAGATCAACCGTTTCATCTCGAGCAACGGCCTTTTGATGAGCCAGTGCCAGTTTGATGCGCTTGCAAGCTTCTCTTACAATGTCGGCGCAGGCTACTGGAACGGCTCCGGCAACTGCTACGTGCGTACAGTCATCATGAACGCCGTTGTTCCGCCGCAGGATCTGTCTTCTTCCAATCCGTGCGGCGGTAAGGTAACGGCTTCCACACTGCCCATGTATCAGGACCACAGCGCTCCTTCCACGCAGATTACTACGCTTAAGATCAACTCAAGTGTGAACATCCTCGATTATTACCGCGACTCAAGCACGAAACAGAGCTGGTACAAGGTCTCTGCAAGCGGCAAGAGCGGTTGGGTGCGCGCGGGCGATGTTGCTTTCAACAGCACCTCCGGTCTCACGCATGACCTGAACTATGTGGACGCCTACACATTCGGCAGCAATCTGCTGGATTGGCATGTGGCAGGCGGCAACTGCTACATCGGCCTGTATTACAGACGCCTTGCAGAAGCTAAGGTATTCTCCTACGGCAACTACGCCGAGGCATCGCCCTCTAACGGCAACTATAAGAAGAATACATACGGTTACAAAGTCCCGAGCTGTCTGTAAAGCTAAATTACTTTTCATAATTCTAAAATTAAGCTGTGCATTTTAATGGAGTGCACAGCTTTTCTTTATATGCTCGGCAATGTGTAAAGTTTTGTCACTTTACGTGTTATTTATAAAACGGCAAGCCGACTGCTTTCACACAGTCGGCTTGCTTTTATATTATGCGATCGACCGATCAGCAGCCACAGCCGCCGCAGTTGTTGCAGCCACCACAGTTGTTGCAGCCGCAATCGTTACCGCAGCCACAGCCGCCGCAGCACAAGAGGATCAGTATGATAATGATGATCCAAGAGCAACCTCCGCCAAAACCGTTACACATAATTGAACGCCTCCTTTCGTTTACAGTACAGAATATGAAAGTGGGGGAAATGTGTGATGGTCAAAACAAAACTTCAAAAACTTTTTAAATTTATACGTTTCAGTTAGTATTATTGAGAAATAATTTGAAATAGAGAGATTATTTAATGTAATTACGGAAAATCATCTAAAATCACGCTTGACAATATATCCGTTTTGCTTATAATTAAAGTCAAAGAAAGTCAAAGACAAAGAAAGGATAAGAGGCGATCAGAAATGCGAATCAGCGACAGCGTTGCGAATTACATCTTACAAATGCTCAATGATGAAAACGGCATCGCGGAGATCCAGCGTAATGAGCTTGCAAACACGCTGGGCTGCGTACCGAGCCAAATCAACTACGTCATCACGTCCCGTTTCACACCGGAGCAGGGATATATCGTAGAGAGCAGGCGAGGCGGCGGCGGTTACATTCGCATCATTCGCCGGAGCATGACAAAATCCGATTTAATCATGCACATTGTCAATTCCATCGGGCCTAAGCTGGACGCAGCTTCTATGCGCGCCATGCTGCGGAATCTTGTGGAAACGGGCGTTGCGTCCGAATCCGACGCTCACCTGATGATGGCAGGGCTTTCGGATTCGGCACTTGCACCGGCGCCAAAAGAAATTCGAGATCAACTGCGGGCATCGATCTTCAAAAACATGTTGCTCGTACTAAATATATAAAAGCCATTTTGAAAGGACGGGATGACTTATGATGTGTCAGAACTGCGGAAAGAATCCGGCAACGACCCACATTAAAACCATCGTCAACGGCAAGTTGGCGGAATATGACCTTTGCTCGGAATGTGCAAGGGCAAAAGGCTACAAGAGCTTTTTTAACTTTGATGATATGGACTTTGATTTCAACAATCTGCTCGGCAGCTTCATCGGTGCGCCGACCGGGCGCAGTAATGCGGTGCGCTGCCCGAAATGCGGTGCTTCCTTTGAGGAGATTGCAGAAAGCGGCAAGATCGGCTGCGCAGAGTGTTACAATGTGTTCCGTGACCGCCTGATGCCGACTATCCACCGCATCCACGGTGCAGCAAAGCACAAGGGCAAAGTACCCGGAAGCAATGCGCTGCGCATTGTGGAACCGGCAGGTAAGATTGCCGTTGTAGAAGAACCCACGCCGATTGAAAAGAAACGTGCGGAACTGAAAGAAGCAATCGAAAAGCAGGACTTCGAGCATGCAGCTGAGCTGCGTGACGAAATCAAAGAAATGGAGAAAGGAGATGGGAATCATGCTTAACGAAGAAAAGAAATGGTATGAAAAAGCAGGTAAAGAAAGTGACGTTGTCATCAGCACGCGTGTGCGTCTGGCGAGAAACCTTGCAGATATGCCGTTCCCAAACCGCATGACGCCTGACCAGAAAGCAGCCGTAGAGCGCCGCGTGCGCGATGCGATCCTCAGCGGCAACAGCGCCATCGCATCGGATTTCGACTTCGTGCAGATGGATGACCTCAGCAACGAGCAGGCGGTGTCACTTGTGGAACGTCACATCGTCAGCCCGGAGTTCATCGCAAACGCAAAGGGACGCGGATTCCTCATCTCAAAGGACGAGCGCATCTCCATTATGGTGAACGAAGAAGACCACGTGCGTATTCAAGTGCTGCATGAGGGTCTTGCGCTCAGCGAAGCTGCCGAAATGGCAGACCGCATCGATACGCTTTTAAACGAATCGCTGCGTTTTGCGTTTGATTCCGAGCTCGGCTACCTCACCCAGTGCCCGACGAACCTCGGCACCGGCATGCGGGCCTCTGTGATGCTGCATCTGCCGGCGCTCACCGAAAACGGCGCAATGTCCAGAATCTCCACGAATCTTTCGAAGCTCGGCCTTGTGATCCGCGGTACATACGGAGAAGGCAGCAATGTCATCGGCGCCATGTATCAGCTTTCAAACCAGATTACACTGGGTCTCAGCGAAAAAGAGGCTGTGGAAAACTTGCAGAACATTACGATGCAGCTCATTTCCGAAGAGCGCAAAACGCGTGCTTCGCTCAGCAAGAACATCAATGTGCAGGACAAAGTAGGCCGCTCCGCCGGCGTGCTGAAAAACGCACGGTTGCTTTCCTGCGATGAGTATATGAAGCTTATCTCCAATGTGCGTTTTGGCATTGCGGAAAAGCTTTTAAGCGGTATAACGCTTGAAGATATTCACACACTGACCGTAGCGGTACAGCCGGCCACCATGGCAGCCGCACACGGCAGCAACCTTTCGGCGGGGCAAAGAGACATTCTCCGCGCAGACGAGGTGCGCAAAGCCCTCAAAGCGCTTCAATAATAGAAAATCAGTAAAGAGAACTGCGATACGGCAGTGATCGAAAGGACGGGAATTTATATGTATAGATTCACAGGTTTTACAGAGAAAGCAAACAATGCCATGAACCGCGCCATCGAAAAGGCGGAGGAACTTGGCCACAATTACATTGGCAGTGAGCACGTGCTCTACGGCTTGATTGCAGAGGGCAGCGGCGTTGCGTTCAACGTGCTGAATAAGCTCGGCATCACGGCAGACGATTACGAACGCCTGATGCAGGAAAAGATTGGCACTTCTTCGCCGACGAACCTCACCACCGCATATTTCACCCCGCGCACAAAGCGCATTTTGCAGATGGCAAAGCTCGCGGCCTCCAAGCTCGGCAGTAACTACGTCGGCACGGAGCACCTGCTCATTGCCATCATTGAAGACGGTGAAAGCTTTGCGGTGCGTTTCCTGCAAATGCTCGGCGTTGACCCGCAGAGCGTTGCAAATGCGTTGTCCTCGGCGCTTTCCGACGGTTATACCGTCGATAAAGCTTCCGGCAACGCGTACCCGAAGGACGAAAACGGCGAAAAGGAAGGCGGCAGTGCACTTGAAAAGTTTGGCCGCGACCTGACAAAGCTCGCAGCCGAAGGCAAGATTGACCCGGTCATCGGCCGTCATAACGAGATTGAACGTGTCATTCAGATCTTGTCTCGTCGTACGAAGAATAATCCGGTGCTCATCGGTGAACCGGGCGTCGGCAAGACCGCCGTTGCGGAAGGCTTGGCGCTGAAGATTCATGAAGGTGAGGTGCCGGAGCTGCTGAAAGGCAAGCGTCTGGTGGCTCTTGATCTTACCGGTATGGTCGCAGGCTCT
>ENA-OPBF01001549-OPBF01001549.1-human-gut-metagenome-genome-assembly--contig:-NODE-1549-length-14799-cov-4.270483_pt1 | contig 14799 bp, 12 predicted proteins | sample MGYA00241067_ERZ501450 | MGnify/ENA primary metagenome ERZ501450 (study PRJEB25962, sample SAMEA2042516) | human gut metagenome | biome: human gut; feature: human-associated habitat; material: faeces... | reverse complement strand
CGGGCCATGCATAGCCCCGGGCTCCATTTTTTGCCGCTGCGAGCGGCCTTTGCGCCGACAGGCGCTTTCGTGGTTCGGCGTTTTCCCTCTTCTTAAATTTCGTTGCTTTTTCATACGATTTTCAGCGTCTTTCTTGACTCCTTTCCCGACTCCCGCGCTTTTCCTCGCAATTATGGACTACGCTTAGAAAACATGGATATTCATGTTTTGAACCACCCGCTGGTAGATCACAAGCTCACCGTTCTTCGCGACAAGAACACCCCTTCCTCCACGTTTCGCGAGCTCGTTTCCGAACTCGTGATGCTCGAGGCTTACGAAGCCACCCGCGACATCGCAGTCGTGGACAAGCCGATCGAAACCCCGGTCGCTCCAATGGTAGGCAAGCACATCGCTGCCCCGGCACCGATCATTGTGCCTGTGCTGCGCGCGGGCCTGGGCATGCTTGATGGCATGACCAAGATGATTCCGTCCGCCGAAGTCGGATTCCTTGGCATGAAGCGCGACGAGGAGAACCCGACCCAGCAGATCACGTACGCGAACCGTCTGCCCGACGATTTGAGCGGCCGTCAGTGCTTCCTGATCGACCCGATGCTCGCCACCGGCGGCACGCTGGTCGCAGCAACGCATTACCTGGCCGAGCGTGGCGCGAAAGATGTTACCGCCGTGTGCATTCTGGGCGCTCCGGAAGGCCTGAAGTTCGTTGAGGAGAACCTCGACCCGTCCATCAAGTTCAAGCTGGTGCTGTGCGCCGTCGACGAGAAGCTCAACGACAAGTGCTACATCGTGCCAGGCTTGGGCGATGCCGGCGACCGTCTGTATGGCGTGATCGACTGACCGAAGCAGAGCTCAACCGAATCGGTCCAATCAGTCAATCGAGTAAATCGAATAAAAAAAAACGGCCTGCCATAACGCAAATCATGCGGCGGCAGGCCGAAATCATATGTAAAAACCTCTACCGCTCATCGGGCACGAACGCCTCGAAAATATGATGGTCGAACCAATCATCGCACTGGGCGAGCTCATCGCGGCTACGCACCGTCCACGACACGGGAACGGCACCCATGAAACGAGCCAACCGCACCTGCGGACTGTTGCCGCCATGCCAGTCGTAGGCGACGAAATCAGGGCGGGAAATCCAGTCGAAAATCAACGCACCGGCCGCATATTCCTTGGCGAGCGCAGCAGGATCAGACGGCTTCTCCTCCCCCTGCGGCCACCAGGAAAGCTGGCCACGGCACACTTCCGGACGGTTCTCCTTATACCAGTTGACGGCGGCCGGATTGAACGATTCGATCACATACGCACCGGAATAGGCTTGCAGCAGCGCGTCGCCCTTTTCCATAAGCTCGACATCGCGCGGACCCCACTTGGAATTGTCGTCGAACTTGTATTCAACGATCAGCGGCACACGACCGGCCACTACCTTGAGCACGTCGGCGAACAGTGGCACATGCTGGAAATACCCTTCCGGAGCGCTGTCAGGTGTGGTGACCAGCGGCGGATTTTCAAGCGAACCCGGCAACGGCGCTGCCACAGCGGCACCCGGGGCATCGGTTGGGAACAGCGGGATACGAGTCAGCTCATCGTAGGTAAGATCGGCCACGCGGCGTGGATCTCCGGCGACGCGCATCAGATCGCCGTCATGCACCACTACGATTTCGCCGTCGGCGGTCATCTGCAGGTCAAGTTCGATGCCGTAACCCGCCTCACAGGCCGCCGCGAATGCCGCAAGCGAGTTCTCCGGAGCGATCGCCCCGACTACACTAGGGCTGCCATAGCCGGCCTTCATGGCCATGCGACGTGCCAGCGCCACATATTCGCCGCTTTCGCTGGCGTACTGCGCGGTGAGGCCGGAACCTGCGTCATGTAGGCCGCGATGCGCATACCACACATCGGGCACGGCTGGCACATAGTTGCGACGCTTGTCGGAGAAAGTACGCGGGGCGATTGCCCATACTGCGGCGCCCGCAGCGAGTGCACCGCCCACTAGCACTTTGTTGACGAATGATTTGGACATGGGCTTTCCTCCCTTACATGGCCGTTCGCGCATTCTCTCGCGTTGGTTCGCACCGTTCGCGGCCATCGAATCTGTCTCTTCTGAGATTAGCCTATAAATCACAAAAAACTACCGTTTTTTGTTGGAACGCCCCTTGAAATAAATGTCGAACACGATCCAGACGGACAAAATGAACGCAATCACATAGCCGAGAAAACCGACAATCGGAATACCGAAAATCACCGGTTTGATGCCCGCATAGTACACGATCGACGAGCCGATGAACAAACCGACGACAATCAGCGCCATCGTAAGCCTGTTCACCATTTCAGCGAGCAGATGGATAGGTTCCTGCGAGCCGACCATTTCCATGTTGACGCGCAATTGGCCGCGCGTGAGCATGCGGGATGCCACTTTCATTTCGTTGGCTGCGGACAGCAGGCTGTGCAATGCCTGATGCCCTTCGATGGCAAGCGTTTTCACCTCGCCTTTGGCGAAATCTTTTTTCGAAGTGCTTGCGGCGATATGGTCGGAGATGATTTGGATCATGTTCACATCGGGAATGAACTCGTCGAGCAGGCCTTCCAAAGTGACCAGCGCACGCCCGACCGTGGTGACGGTACTCGGCACTTCAATGCCGTGGCGTTGCGCCATTTGCGTCAATGCGGTGAGCATGGCGGCGATGTCGAGTTCGGCAAGGTCGACGGTGCCGAATTCCTTAACGATCACATCCAGGTCGGCCAGCAAAGCCGGGTAGTCTTCGAAATCGGCTTCGGCTCCGGCAAATCGCAGCAATCCGTCGGCGAGCGCGGGCGAATCCTGTTCGGCGACCGCAAAAATCATGTCTTTCAACACGGAACGGGTTTTCGCATTGAGCCGACCCGTCATGCCTAGGTCGAGTAGCACGATCTGCCCGCCGCGCACCATAATGTTGCCCGGGTGCGGATCCGCGTGGAAGAAACCTTCGTCAAGCACTTGCGTGGCGTAATTGTCGACCAGTTTGGTGCCGATTTCCTTCAGGTCATAGCCGGCTTCGATCAACTCGTCCGGATGGGAGACGGAGATGCCCTCCACATAGTCCATGATCACCACATGCTCGGTGCACAATTCCGGGTAGGGCTTCGGACAGTCCATGTATTTGTAGCGTTCGCAGAATCGTTTGAATTCCGCCAGATTCCGCGCTTCGATCAGGAAGTCCGTTTCCGATTCGAAGGTGTCCCACAATTCCTCGACCACGCCGGAGAGATCGACCACTTGCGCGCTGCGCATGGTTTTGGCGGCGATTCGTGCAATGGTGCGCATGATGGACACATCCTGTGCCATGGTTTCGCGCACACCCGGACGTTGCACTTTGACGGCTACGTCTTCGCCGGTGGTAAGTTTCGCGCGATGCACCTGCGCAAGACTTGCCGATCCAAGCGGCGTGGCGTCGATATGTTCGAAGATCTCGTCAACAGGACGACCGTATTCGTCCTCAAGCACCTGCAATACCGTACCGTACGGCATAGGATCGGCGTCGGCGCGTAGTTTGGACAACTCGTCGCAGAACGATTGGGGCAGGATTTCGGAGCGCATCGACAGGATCTGCCCGACTTTCACGAAGGTCGGACCGAGCGCTTCGAACATGAGACGCATTTTGATGGGCGTCAGTCCGTGCACGATGTCGAACTGATTGACGATCTGTGCGATTTGCGCAAGTCGTTTCAGTTTGCCGCGTCGCGTTAGGTGGTAACGCTGCGAGAAGGAGTCTTTGCGAGAGCCGAACAGTCCGATGGTTTCGGGTTGCGTAAAGGCTGCACTGTTCTGTTTGCGCGATTGCGGCATTCCCGTTTTTTCCGCGGATTTGGCTGCCGTTGCCGCCGCCGCGTCGGGCGAGGGGTCCGCCGTCGGATTGATCACCGCGTTGACTCGGTCAGAGAGTGTGACCGGTTCCACGCTTTCGGGGCGGGCCGCGTCCGGCTCGATTGGGGAATTCAAAGACATATCGCTGCTCGCAAACGTTGGTCGAATTACGATGAGTAGGATTCATAGGGGCTTGCGTCCCGCGTATTTCATGCGATTCGCACATTTCATGCGATTCGCACGCGATTGTTCGCATGTTTCGCATGGCACGCAAGTTTCGCATGCCGTGCAAGTTTCGCATAGCAAATCGCCGTCTGAACGTGATGCGACGCGCAGACGGCGATGGGAACGATTGAACGTTACTCGGCTTTGGCTTCAGGCTTCGCTTCCTTGGCTTCCTCTGCAGCCTTGGCGTCGGAGGCTTCCTTGACCTCCGCGACCTTGTGCTTGAGTTCGGCGTTGAGGGCCTTGCCCTGTTCGACGGTCAGCTCGCCCTTCTTGACGAGATCGTCGACGATTTCCTGACTCTTCTCAACCGTGGTCGCCAAAGCACCAACGCCGGCGAGGAAGACCTTACGCAGGCCGTCACCAAAATCAAAATCAGCCATGATTACCTCCTTAGGTGATGGTAGTACCCACTCTATCGCATTATCTTCACAAATAAAGTCAACGAAACTGGTCAATTGTCGCAATTCTGCGGAAGGCTCGCTGCCGTATGCTCACAGCGTACGGAAAACGAAAACGAAGCCGCAAAAACACAGGACAGCGTGATCGTGCGAAACTCGCGCAAAAAATGAACGGCCGATCAGCGCGGGCGTGACATGGCCACGCGACGCGCGTTGACTGCAATCGTGTTGATGCTGTCAAGTTCCGCACGCTGCGCTTGCGTTTGCCCTGCAGCAACCGGATCGAACGAACCGTATCGGCGTTCCACGGCGGTGCGGATCAGAAAATCGGCGAGCGCAGGATTCTTCGGCAGCAGCGAACCGTGCATGTATGTGCCAATCACATTGTTGACGCGCGCGCCTTCCGTATGATCCTCGCCATTGTTGCCGGTGCCGTCCGCGTCGACAGTACCGAGCGGCTGCACGCCTTCGCGCAGGAAGGTCTGACCGGAATGGTTTTCGTAGCCGATGATATCGCCAAAATCGGCGGAATGCTCGGTCAGATTGCCGATCATGCGCACTTCCTGACCAACCGTGTACGCGCCGATCACGCCGATGCCGTCGAGTCGGGAACCATCCACCGTTTCGAAATATTCGCCGAACAGCTGGTACAGGCCGCAAATCATGAGCATGGGGGTGCCGTCGGCAGCCAGCGAGCGCAACAGGTCGGCGCGTTTGAAGAAGTCGTCGATGATTTTCTTCTGGCCGGTGTCTTGGCCGCCGCCGCCCAGAATCATATCGACATGTTCGGGCCACACGTCGCCCTGATTGTAGGCGTGCACGTGCGGTTCGTAGCCGTACAGCGCGAGTCGGCGCTGGATGGTGAGTACGTTGCCGGAGTCGCCGTAGATGTTCATGTCTTTCGGATATAGCGACACGATGTCGATTGTCTGGCTCATATCGTCTCCCTCATGCGTTTCATACGTTCTTCATGCGTTTTCATGCGTTGCGCCGATTTTCATGCGTTTTTCGCACGTTTTGCCGGATCGTGCGGATGCGCGCCGTCACTTGCCCACGCCAGCGTCGGCGACTTCGGCGATTCTGCCGAGCGCGGCTCGCGTTTTGAGCATTGCCGTGTATGTGCAGTAGATATGCTTGGGGGTACCCGGATTCGCGTTCACGAACGTTGAGACGGCCTCTTCAAGTTCCGTGTTGACGCTATTCACCGGCACCTGATCATATTCGAGACGCAACGCCATATCCCATGCGCGCACGCCTGAAACCATAGATACACCGGTGCCTCGCAGCGAGGAGAAGTCCACGTCCCACAGCCAGCTCATGTCACGCCCGTCGGCGTATTCGTCGTTGATGGCGATCATGGTGTCGCAGCCTTCGGGGGCGAAGGATGCGAGCGACAGACGGAATCCCATGGGATTTTTGACGAGCAGCAGCTCCACCGGCGAACCGTTCACGTCGATGACTTCGCCACGTCCGAACGCCGGAGTGACTTCGGCTGCCGCGTCGATCATGGATTGCGTGGTGGAGCGCGCGAAATCGATCATGCGCTGTGAGATTCCCACTTGGCGCAGCAGTTCGTCGGTTACGTTCTCTTCGAACGGCAGGAACATTGCCTGCGCGTCGGCCACGACCGCTCGCACGGCAGCCAGCGCGGCCGCCGCGTTGTACAGGTTGTACACGCCTTCCAGTTTCACGCCGGTTTCGTACGTTTCGCCGTCGATGCCGAAGCTGGCACGATGGTCGCCTACGGCAAGCAGGGTCACGTCAGCCGGTAGCTGTTCCGCAGATTCTGCATTTTCCGATTTTTCTGCATGTTCCCCAGTTTTCGCAATTGCGGAAGCATCGTCAATCTCAATATTTTCGTCCGATTCTGCAGATTCGGACAAGTCAATACCAACTGACGCTTCAGTATCAGCTGCCGATTCCGTATCAACCGTCGTGCACATGTCATCGTCGGAAGGGAAGAAGCTGCGCAGCGACTTGTCAAGTCCGAAATAGCGCACTTCCACACCATCTTCAGTATGCGTGACGTCTGCAAGCCGTGCGATGCGCGGATCCTCACGGTTGAGCACCACGGTTCCGGTGGTCGCTTCGGCAGCTTTGCTCAACAGTTTCGCGGTATTGTCAATTTCGCCGAAACGGTCGAGCTGGTCACGCATCACGTTGAGCAGCAGGCAGTAGTCGGGTTGCACTTGTTTGACGAAATGCACCGCGTACGCTTCGTCGAGTTCCAACACGGCGATATCGGCGTCCAGTTTGCCGCCAAGCGAGACTTCGGCCAGCAGCGACGAAACCACGCCACGGGTGAAGTTCGATCCGGTCGGGTTGGTGAACACTTTTAATCCCAACGATTCCAGCATGCTTGCCACCATGCGAGTGGTGGTGGTTTTGCCGTTCGTGCCGGATACGAGCACCACGCCGAGCGGCAGCTGCTGTAGCGTGCGTGCAAGGAATTGCGGGTCAATCCGTTCCACGATTTTGCCGGGGAACGCGCTGCCGCCGCCATGCGCCAAGCGGGAGGCCGCTCGCACGGCTTTGCCGATCAGCGGCGTTGCGAATGAGTTCCACGCCATGCTTATACCTCCTGCTGGCTCTGATAGTCCTGCGGCATATCTTTGAACTTGGAGTACGCGCCAAGGAATGCGAGGTTGAAGGTATCGGTCGGACCGTTACGATGCTTCGCCATGATAATGTCGGCCTCGCCCGGGCGGTCCTCCTTGTCGTAGGCGTCCGGTCTGTGCACGAGGAACACCACGTCGGCGTCCTGTTCGATAGAACCAGATTCACGCAGGTCGGAAAGCTGCGGCTTCTTGTCCTGACGCATTTCGGGGCCACGGTTCAGCTGGCTCAGCGCCACCACCGGCACTTCCAATTCCTTGGCAAGCAGCTTCAATGCACGCGAGAAGTCAGACACTTCCTGCTGGCGGCTTTCCACGGCCTTGCCGGAAGTCATGAGCTGCAGGTAGTCGATCACCACCAATTTCAGGTCATTCGTCTGCTTCAATCGACGGCATTTCGCACGGATCTCCATCAAACTCATGTTCGGACTATCGTCGATGAATAATGGTGCGTTCTGCAGTTTATCTTGCAGATTATTAAGGATATTCCAACGTTCCTGCGTGATATCTTCCGCTCGGCGCATGGCTGCCAACGGAATATTCGTTTCCGCGGAGATAATTCGTTGCGCAAGTTCGTTTTTGCTCATTTCCAAGCTGAAGATCACGGATGTCATATTGTGGTGCAACGCGGCGGATCGTGCGAAATCGACGCCGAGCGTGGACTTGCCCATGGCGGGGCGTCCTGCCACAACGATCATCTGGCCCGGCTGCAGGCCTTGCGTCACTTCGTCGATGTCGCGGAATCCGGTTGGTACGCCCTTGGAGACTTCGCCGTTCTGCAGTCGGTCGATTTGGTCAAGGGTGTCGGTGATGACGGTGCCGATCGGCGCGTAATCCTGCCTCACTTTGCCGGTCGACATTTCGTAGACTTCGGCCTGTGCCAGGTTGACGACGTCTTCGGCTTGGGATCCTTCGGCCGTGTAGCCGAGCTGCGCTATTTTGGTGCCGGCTGCGATCACATTGCGCAAGATGGCGCGCTGGTGGATGATGTCGGCATAGAAGGTTGCGTTGGCTGCGGTCGGCACGGATGCGACGAGGCTGTGCAGATAGTCGGATCCCCCCACTTTTTCGAGGTCGCCGTCCTTGAGCAGTTGATTGGCCACCAGCACCGCGTCGACAGGTTGCGATGCGGAGAACAGGTTGATGATGGCTTCGTACACGGTTTGGTTACGCGGCTGGTAGAAGTCGGTGATGTCGATCATCTGTGAGACTTCGCCGATGGCGTCTTTGCTCATGAGCATGCCGCCGAGCACCGCCATTTCAGCGGCGTCGTCATGTGGCGGCACACGGTCAAAGATGGCGTCGCGAATGGCTGCTCCGGATGTTCCGGAAGTGCTGCCATTGCCTGAAAAACCGCGGTTTTGCCCTTGATTCAGGCTGTTGTTCCAAGAATTGCTCTCCGCCATGCTTCTCCAGCTCTTCGATGTGTGGTGTACCGGGAAAAACCATAATACCTGTGCCACTTCATGAACAGTATTGTGCTGAGATTATCGAGGATTCTCCGCATTGCTGGAGTTGATAATACACGACACGCGCGAATCGGTTCGCTGTGGATAAGAAAGTCGAAAAAAGCCAAGTTATCCACATATTGGGGATAACTATGTGGAAAACATATCGAGTTATCCACCAAATGGGGATAACCAAGTGGACAACTTGGGGACATCTTTCGTACAGGTGTCTATTCCCCTGGTTTTGACTTGCTTAAGTGAACTGAAGGTGATATGTTCCCCACTTTTTCTTAAATAGCGCATATACGACAGCGCGGCGGGCGCCATATTGTCAACCAGTCGCTTTGCCGGGCACTCGCCCACGGCCTACACGGCCTCACATGTGATAGCGGGCGGCATTGTACATGGTTCGGACGAGGGTTTCGCGCCATTTGCTCCAGCCGTACTGTTTGGAAATGGTCTCGCCGGACGTGGCACCCAATGACGAACCGTCAGCGCGAGTCAGGTCAAAGAGCATGTCAAGCAGCAGCGGATCATGATCAAGGCGGGAGGCCAATTCGTCGCCAACATTCGGATCATTAGGATTCTGGCCAGTCGCAAATTCCGACAACGTAAGATGCTCGCGCACCAGCAACGTGACCCACCAAATAATGTCACGGTCAAAACCCATACGTTTCAAAACCGTGGACGCATGACGGGCACCCTCCGCAGCATGATCGGCAACCCACGGACGCTTGCCGATATCATGCAAAATACCAGCCAACAGCAACGCCTGATAATGCCGATCATCATAACGGTTTCCACGAGGTGTTTCACGACCAAGCCGTGTGACCACCTCAACCGAATGACGGTCAATCGTGTAACGATGAGCAGCCGAAGCGCTCGGACGATTACGAATCGCCAACCATTCCGGAATCAAACGACCCGGAATATCAACAAAATCAATCTCCTCCCATACCTGCAACAGCGCGGGACCGCTCGCAAGCAAACGCAAGAACAGACTGCGCGACTCATCATTCCAAGTGCGATCATCAATCGGACATGACTTCAGATTCTGCAACGTGCCGGGCGCAATCGGCAGACCAAACTCAGCCGCAGCAACAGCCGCACGCAATGCAAGGCACGGGTCAAACTTCGGATCGGCACCCGGAGCAAGCACAATCTCCTCCTCATGCTTGGCAATACCGGGCGCGACCACATCAAACGTAGGCGCCTGACGCTTGCCACCGCCACGAGGCTGGAACACCTGAAAAAACGCAAAACGAGGCTTCTCATGAGTCAACGAATGCTCGGCGCGGGAAGCCGTAGAATCAAGCGAAAACGCGATTTGACGGCCAACACGAGCGAGCAACGTCTGCAAATCATCAATCGACTTCGCCTCACGCTCGCCGCTCGGCAACGTCGGATCAGCCAAACCCAACATCGCCGAAACCCTCGCCTGATAGGGAGCAAGCAGCATATTCGTGTCTTTGGCGGCAACCAAATGAATGCAGTCACGCACATCCAACAACCGTTCGACAGCATCGTCATACTGGCCGTGCGGGCGGTCGGCAAGCCAAGAAGCGGCAAGCGCGGAGACCAGCACGGAATCACGCAAACCACCGCGAGACTCCTTAATATCAGGCTGATTGCCGTACGCCATACGGCCGAACTCGTCCAAACGAGACTTGGCGGAACCCAACAATTCAGGCAAGCGCTTACGGGCGGCCCTACGCCAACGCTCTAAAATGGAGACAGCCGTGGATTCGATCAGCTGCGCGTCGCCCGCAATCGGCACCACATCCAGCCAACCCATCGCGGCGGGCAGATCATGGTCTGTGACCGCCTCGCACTGCGCGCGGGTGCGCACCGACTGGTCAAGATCAAGGCCAGAATCCCAAATCGGATACCACAATTTGTTGGCAAGCTCATTGAGCTGCTGGTCAGTGAGCGCGTGAGGCTCATAAATGACCACCAAATCAAGATCGGAACTCGGCCCCACTTGGCCGCGAGCCAACGAACCGACCGCGCCAAGACCAATACCAACTTGCGGAACGTCAAAAGAAACCGTCTGGCAGGCCTCCTGCCACAACTTCGTCAGGCAATCCATGGCCAGATCCGTACGAGCCTTGCGCTTCGCCGCACCATTGCGGTACACGCCGTCGGCATCCGGCTGACTTATATTCATGAAACGTTGTTTAAGACCATCAACCGCTGAAGTCATAGCAAATCCTTATGAATCTTCGCAAAAACAAGCAAATCTGAACAGATAAAAGCGAAAGTGGGGAAATCCGAAGCAGACAATCTGACGCGAAAATCGTATGAAAATCCCCGCACGGCGCGAAGCACGTACGGGGATCTGTCTATTGATAACCCGAACCTAAGCCCGGAGTCCTTAATATCTATCCGAATGAATTATCAGATAGCGGCAGAGCCGGTCTCGCCGGTGCGCACGCGGGTCACCGAGTCAAGCGGGGCAACCCAGACCTTGCCGTCGCCGATGGTGCCGGAGCCGGCGGACTTGACGATCACACCGACCAGAGTCTCGGCATCAGCGTCGTCGGACAGCACCTCGATGCGAATCTTCGGAATGAGGTCCACGGTGTATTCTGCACCACGGTAAACCTCGGTGTGGCCACGCTGGCGGCCGTAACCGTTAGCCTCAGACACGGTCAGACCGTGAACACCTGCGGCAGCGAGGGCTTCCTTGACATCGTCAAGCTTATGCGGCTGAATGATAGCGGTAATGAGCTTCATCTCACTTCACCTCCTTGAGAACAGAGCTGGCGGTACCAGCAAAATCGTAAGCACGTTCACCCTGATCGGCAAGATCAATACCGCCGACTTCCTGAGCTTCGGTGACACGCCAGCCAATCGTCTTCTCCAGAGCGAAAGCGATGATGCCGGTGACAACAGCGGACCAGATGATGGCAATGAGGGCAACGAGGAGCTGCACAACCAGCTGCTTCCAGTCGCCGCCTGCGAACAGGCCGGTACCTTCGCCGAAGAAGCCGATGAGCACAGTGCCGGTGAAGCCGCCGACGCCGTGGACGCCGACAACGTCGAGAGAATCATCATAGCCGAGCTTGAACTTCAGGCCGCAAGCGAGGCAGGTGAGCACGCCGGCGATGGTGCCGAGCACGATGGCCCACAGCGGGGAAACCACATCGGCGGCCGGGGTGATGGCGACCAGACCTGCGACGATACCGGAAGCGGCACCCATGGCGGTGTAGTGGCCGGTACGGATCTTCTCAGTGAAGCCCCAAGAGAGCATTGCGGCGGCGGTTGCAGAGGAAGTAGAAACCCAAGCGTAGCCTGCGGTGCCGTTGGCGGCGAACGCGGAACCAGCGTTGAAGCCGAACCATCCGAACCACAGCAGGAAAGCGCCAAGCATCACGAACGGAACATTGTGCGGACGGAACGGCTGGGTGCCGAAGCCCTTGCGCTTGCCGATGATCAGCACGATCACCAGAGCGGCGACTGCAGCGTTGATGTGCACGACCGTACCACCTGCGAAATCGTGGGCGGCAGCGCCGATGGCCTGGGAGATCGCGCCGTCAGCGCTCAGCAGACCGCCATTCCACACCATGTGGGCGAGCGGAGCGTAATCGAAGGTAATCCACAGCGCGACGAAAATCATCCAAGTGGAGTACTTGACACGTTCAGCGATAGCGCCGCAAATCAGAGCGACGGTAATCATGGCGAATGCGGACTGGAACGCCACATCGACGCTGACCGGGTAATTGTTGGAGTTCAGCGAAGCCGACGTGAAGACGCCACCGTCGGAAACCATGGAATCCTTCAGCAGGAAGCCCGTGGCCGGATCACCAAAGACACCGCCGACCGAAGTGCCTGCGTAGGCGATGGACCAGCCCCACAGCACCCAGATCACCATTGTGACGGACAGAGCGGCCGCCTCCATGATCATCATGTTCAGCACGGCCTTTGCACGGACCATGCCACCGTAGAAGAACGCCACACCCGGCGTCATGAGGAACACAAGGGACGCGGAAGTCAAAATCCACGCGGCATTTCCAGAATCAAGCTGACCCATGTCACCCTCCTCTTTCTTTCTTTTTGAGTTCACATTTCCGGCCCCATCGTATGGGGCTGACAAAACGGTATGGAACGCCGCCCGCGTTTTGAAAACGTTACGACGTGTTACAGCAAGGTAACGCCATCTCGCCATTACGCCAACCGAAAATGGCGGAATAAAGCGGCTGGCATGTTTTGTTTCAGATTGCGCACCACTCCCAGGACAAACCAATATCAGCCCATTTTTCAGCGTATCTGCCATATGTAGGCGAGATAGGACTGGTCGGGGGTAAAAAGAAAGCCTCCCACGCGGGGAGGCTTTCTCGAGAGCGTAATCAGCTCAGGCGAGGATGCCGTCGACGAAGCCTTCTGGATCGAACGGGGCGAGATCGTCCGGGCCTTCGCCGAGGCCAACGAGCTTGACGGGCACGCCAAGCTCCTTTTGCACGGAAATCACGATGCCGCCCTTTGCGGAACCGTCAAGCTTGGAGAGCACCACACCGGTAATGCCGATGGCTTCGGCGAACACCTTGGCCTGCGTCATGCCATTCTGGCCGGTGGTGGCGTCGAGCACGAGCAGCACCTCGTCGACCGGAAGATTCTTTTCGGTAACGCGGCGGATCTTGCCGAGCTCGTCCATGAGGTTCGCCTTGTTCTGCAAACGGCCGGCGGTGTCGATGATGAGCACGTCGACGTTCTCTTCCTTGGCCTTGGCGCTGGCCTCGAATGCGACGGACGCAGGATCGGCGCCGTCCTTGTCGGAACGCACGACCGGAACGCCGACCTTGGCGCCCCAAGTTTCCAACTGGTCGGCGGCCGCCGCGCGGAAGGTATCGGCAGCGCCCAGCATGACCTGCTTGCCTTCGGAAACAAGCAGGCGGGAAAGCTTGCCCGCAGTGGTGGTTTTGCCCGTGCCGTTCACGCCGACCATGATGATGACGCTCGGTTTGTTCGCGCCTTCCTTATCGGCATTGAGACGGCGATCCGTGTCAGTGCCTACGAGCTTCAGCAGCTTGTCTTTCAGCGCGGCACGCACTTCGGCCGGATCGGACTGGCCTGCGATTCGGGCGTCGTTGCGTAGTTCCTCGACAAGCTGTTCGCTGGCTTCCGCGCCAACATCGGCAAGCAGAAGGGTGTCTTCGACGTCCTCCCAATCGGCTTCAGAGAGCTGATCCTTGGCGAGAATGTTGAACAGGGCCTTGCCGAACGGATTGCCAGATTTCGACAGGCGCGCCTTAAGACGCTGCATGCGCGTGCCGGCGGCTTCGGGGGTTTCATGAACCGGTTCGGGCTTGGCTTCGGTGGCTGGTGCAGGAGCCGCCGTTTCGGCAGAGGAAGCTTGAGCTGAGGACTTCTGCTGACTTTCAGCCGGAGCTTTTTCAGCTGCATCAACATTGGAATCAACGGACGGCTTCACCGTGGAAGAATCAGCCGCAGCCGACTTTGCTTCCGCAGCAAGACGGGCATCAGCTGCCGCTTTCGCATCCTCAGTGGACTTGTTGACGGCGTTCTTGCGGGTCTTACCGAGCCACCAACCACCAATCACCAGAATTGCCGCAATAACGACAACAGCGACAATCGCAATAATCACATTCGTATCCATGACTCCAGCCTAAAAAGCGCAACGGACACTCTTCACCTACCGTTCAGAATGTCCGATTCGGGAGAAACGGACAAGTAAGCACCGTCAAACGCACCACAGTTGTCCGATTCTGCAGAATCGGACAGACTATCCACGGGACGTGAAAAACTGGACAGCATGGCTAACACATCCAGAATGACGTCGTATCAGCGGCGCGAGCAGCTCATCGAAATCGGTCGTTCGCTGTTCGCGTCGAAGGGTTTCGAAGCAGTGAGCGTGGAGGAGATCGCCGCCACCGCAAAAGTGTCAAAACCCATTGTGTACGAGCATTTCGGAGGTAAAGAGGGCCTGTACGCCGTGGTGGTGGACCGCGAAATGCGCGCGCTCACCGACACCCTCATCAACGCGCTGTCCGACCCGCAGGCGCATCCGCGGCAGATCGTCGAACGCACCGCCCTCGCGCTGCTCACCTATGTCGAGGAGAACGCCGAGGGATTCCGCGTGCTCACCCGCGATTCGCCGAAAACCGATCCCGCGGGATCATTCAACTCGCTGCTCGGAGACATCTCCATCCGCGTCGAAGACATACTCACCGAGGCGTTCAAGCGGCAGCATCTGCCCGCCAAGGGCGTGCCGTACTACGCGCAGATGCTCATCGGCATGACCGTCTACACCT
>ENA-OPBF01001543-OPBF01001543.1-human-gut-metagenome-genome-assembly--contig:-NODE-1543-length-14825-cov-2.305687_pt1 | contig 14825 bp, 14 predicted proteins | sample MGYA00241067_ERZ501450 | MGnify/ENA primary metagenome ERZ501450 (study PRJEB25962, sample SAMEA2042516) | human gut metagenome | biome: human gut; feature: human-associated habitat; material: faeces... | reverse complement strand
TATGCCGAACTTTGATGAGACTGAGAAAGAACCGACGGTTCTTCCGTCCCGTTTTCCGAATCTGCTCGTCAATGGTACGACAGGAATTGCCGTAGGTATGGCGACGAATATTCCACCGCATAATCTTCGGGAAACAATCGATGGTGTGGTTAAGATTATTGATAACCGGATCGAAGAGGACAGGAATACCGAAATGGACGAACTTCTGGACATTGTCAAAGGTCCGGATTTTCCGACAGGAGCTATGATTCTCGGAAGAAACGGAATCAATGAAGCCTATCGTACCGGACGGGGAAAGATTAAAGTCCGGGCGGTGACTGAAATTGAACCGATGGGAAACGGCCGTCAGCGGATCGTTGTTACAGAGCTTCCGTATATGGTCAATAAAGCACGGTTGATCGAAAAAATTGCGGAGCTCGTCCGGGATAAAAAAGTGGAAGGTATTTCTGACTTAAGAGATGAGTCCAGCCGTGAAGGTATGCGGGTCGTTATTGAGTTAAAGAAAGATGCCAATCCGAATATTGTATTAAATCATTTATATAAACATACACAGCTTCAGGATACCTTTGGTGTTATCATGCTCGCACTGGTAAATAATGAACCGAGAATCCTGAATTTAAAAGAGATTCTTGAGCTTTATCTGAAGCATCAGGAAGAAGTGATTACACGCCGTTCCAAATATGAACTGAACAAAGCCGAAGAACGGGCGCATATTTTAGAGGGCTTGCTGATCGCTCTGGATAATATCGATGAAGTGATCCATATTATCCGTTCTTCCAAAAATGTCGCGGAAGCCAAGGAAAAGTTAATCCAGAGTTTTGGGCTGACGGATGTTCAGGCTCAGGCAATCGTGGATATGCGTCTCCGTGCGCTGACAGGTCTGGAACGGGAAAAGCTTGAAAATGAATATGCAGAGCTGGAAGCGAGAATCAGCGAGTTAAAAGCGATTCTTGCCGATGAGAAAAAACTTCTCGGCGTTATCCGTGATGAGATTCTGATTGTACGGAATAAGTACGGCGATGACCGCCGGACATCGATCGGTATTGATGATGATGAAATTACGATTGAAGATCTGATTAAAAAAGAAAATACCATCATTACCATGACAAAACTGGGATATATTAAGCGGATGACCGTTGATAATTTCCGGAGCCAGAACCGCGGCGGCAAGGGCATTAAGGGAATGTCCACGCTGGATGAGGACTATATCGAAGATTTACTGATGACAAGTACCCATCATTACATTATGTTTTTCACGAATAAGGGAAAAGCATACCGCATCAAGGCTTACCAGATTCCTGAATCTTCAAGAATTGCCAGAGGTACGGCCATTGTTAATATTCTTCAGCTCGAACCGGGCGAAAAGATTACAGCGATGATACCAATCCAGGATTTTGAAGAAGATATGTATCTGTTTATGGCAACAAAGAAGGGAATTGTTAAAAAGACAGCGATTAAGGATTATGCCAATATCCGTAAGACGGGCATTTTATCGATTACGCTTCGTGAAGATGATGAATTAATTGAAGTTAAAATTACAAATAATGAAAATCATATTTTCCTTGTCACCAAACACGGAAAATGTATCCGCTTTAATGAAAGAGATGTGCGTACTACGGGACGGACGTCCATGGGCGTTATTGGCATGACTTTGGACAGTGATGACGAGATTGTTGCCATGCAGCTCGATACCCAGGGGGATTCTTTGCTGATCGCTTCTGAAAATGGTATGGGAAAACGGACCGATCTGAATGAATTTAACTGCCAGAACCGTGGCGGTAAGGGAGTTCTCTGTTATAACATTACAGAAAAAACAGGAAATGTTGTCGGTGCGAAGGCCGTCAATGACAGTCATGAAATTATGATGATTACTTCCGGTGGTATTATTATCCGTATGCCGGTGAATGGTATTTCTAAAATTGGAAGATATACTTCCGGCGTGAAACTGATGGATATTGATGTGGAACGGGATATTAAGGTTGCCAGCATCGCTAAGGTGCGGGAAACGGAAGCAGAGGGCGAATCTGAGGAATTTGAGGAAGGTCAGGAACTGTCCGAAACGGAAAACGGGGATGAATTATGAAAATAACCTATATTCATCACAGTTGTTTTGTTGTGGAATTGGATGACTGTATTCTTATTTTTGATTATTATAAAGGTGAGCTTCCGGCATTTGACCCGGATAAACGGATTATTTTCTTTGTAAGTCACAGTCACGGAGACCACTTTAACCCGAATATTTATAAATATGCGGAGACCTGTCCTCATGTTATTTATGTACTTTCCGGTGATGTGCGGCGAAGCTTAAGCTTTGCCGTACGGATTGGAAATGGTGGACAAAACACGGTTTTTGTGGATGAAAACAAAAAAATTTACATGAATGTGGATAACCATGGAATTTTATACCGTGAAGGCGGTCCACGGGAAATGATGATCGAAACGTTAAAATCAACGGATGAAGGCGTGGCATTTATTATTGAATATGGCGGAAAGACCATTTATTTTGCCGGAGATTTGCACTGGTGGTCCTGGATGGGCGAAAGTGAAGCGGATGCAGAACGCCGGGAAGCAGAATATAAGCTGGAAATGGAAAAAATCAGAGGACGTCATTTTGATACGGCCTTTGTTGTTCTGGACCCGCGGCAGGAAGAACATTACTGGTGGGGCATGAATACATTCATGACGACAGCCGATGCCGATGTTGTATTTCCGATGCATTTCTGGAAGGATTATAAGCTGATCGAAAAATTTAAAAATGGGGAATCAGCGAAAGAATATAAAGATAAGATTGTTTCAATAACCCATGAGGGTCAGGGATTTGACATCGAATAAGTGAAAAATACCGGGGATAAGCGGCATCCATTTATCCCCGGTATTTTTTATTTTCCGATATCCTTCAGTACAGGCTCTGTTTTTGAAACAGCAAATTTCTGAGTCTTATAGAGGCTGTGGTAGCCGGACAGAAGATGAGCGATAGCTACGGTAATCATGTAATAGTCCAGACCTTTAAAGCCGAACATCTCAAGGCCGATAATCAACGAGGCGATCGGACAGTTCGTGACGCTGCAGAAAACGGCAATCATGCCGCAGGCAGTGGAAATGCCGGGGGAGGTATGAAAAAGAGCTGCCATAATAAAACCGGAGGAAGCGCCGATGGCAAAGGACGGGACAATTTCACCGCCTTTATAGTTTCCGGCCAGAGTGATGGCTGTGAAAAGGATTTTAAGGAGAAAAGCATAAGGCACACACTGTCCGTCAAAGCAGGCCTGGATAATATTAACGCCGGTACCGTTATAGTCCCGGGTGCCGCAGATCAGCGTTAATGCAATAATCAGTAAGCCGGAAAAAATAATACGGACATATTCATTTTTAAAACGGGTCTGGAAAAAATGTTCCGTCTGGTGGAGCAGAAGGCAGAAAAGAACGCCGATTTCTGTGCAGATAATCGCGATCAGCATAATGCGGATACCATGGTATAAATTAAAATCAGGAATCGGGCCAATATTAAAGGTTTCTGAGCCGATACCGGCAAAAACAGCCATCTGGTGAGCGACAACACTGGAAAAAATACTTGGAAAAAGGGCGCTGTAATGAAAAATGCCGATGGTTGTTACTTCAAGGGCAAAAACAGCCGCGGCAACGGGAGTTCCAAAAAGGGCTGAGAAAGCAGCGCTCATACCGCACATGACGAAAATTTTATGATCGGATTTTTTGATATGCAGATGTTTTGAAAGAAAATCACCGATGCTTCCGCCGATCTGCAGGGCAGCTCCTTCACGGCCGAGAGAACCGCCGAACAGGTGGGTGATTAAAGTTGATAAAATAATTAAAGGCGTGATGATTAAAGGAACGGTTTCATCGGATTGGATGGATACAAGAATCAGATTGGTGCCGCTCTTATATTTATCATCAAGAATTTTATACATGGCGACGATCAGAATACCGCCGAGAGGCAGTAGATAAATCAGCCATGGGAAAGAATGAAACCAGGCGGTGACAAATTTCATGCCGCAGGCAAAAATGATACTGACGATGCCGACAGAAATGCCGATAATCATGGACATGAAAAACCACTTAATGAAAACGCTCAATGATGTTCTGTAATTTCTCAGATGTTCTTTTAGAAGTTCCATACAATCCCTCTTTAATTTTTATTTTGAAAATAATTATAGTCCGATTTTTTAAAATATCAAGTGCTGAAAACAAATTAAGAATTAAAGCATGGATAATTTTTAAAGGCCTCCTGTGAAATAAATTTCAGGAGGCCTTTGGTACTATTTTTGAATTCCCATGATTTTACGCAGTTCTTCTTCATAGCTGACAGAAGATTTATAGCTGTTGTATAAAAAGAAATTTTCTTCTTTCAGTGCATATTTTGTAACTTCTTCCATAAGAAAATCTTCAGGTTCCCTGGAAGTCATAAACTTGAGGACGAAATCATCAAAGCTGTCGGAAGGATTTAATGTCGGAAATCCACATTCGCGGAGAATGGTATCCAGCCGGCCGGCATTGATCTGATAACCATCCGGAAGCGGGGTGGCATTTCCGAAGAAAATAAGAAAACTGATAAATGTTGTCCGGTCCAGATCCAGTCCGCCTTTGATATATTTTCGGACAGTATTTTCTCCGGAGCGGTTTTTCTGATAGCCTTTATTTTCGCCTTCCAGAGCGTAAATGGTATCCAGCGCTTTTTCATCGGATTCCATTTTGGAAATTTCATAATTAATAATTTCATCTGTAGTCATTTTTTTCAGCGATGCATCATGATTTTTTAAGGAAGATGCGAGCTGTTCTTTCTCTTTTAACGGAAGGTTTTTTAAATTACCATAGTATTCCAGCAGAACTTCAAGCCAGTCCAGAGAAACATATTCAAAATAATAGTAATTAAAATCATTAAAAATCTTTTTGCAGGAAATCCCTGCATTGAAAAGAAAATCACGGACGCCCGCCTCATCTTTGGCTTTCTTTTTCATGTTATGAATTCCTTTAAACACGATGATTTCACCGTCATCTCTGATATGCTCCCTTTTAGGTAGACAAGTGAAATAATAAAAACTTGTTGCCTGAAAGGGGGCATTTTATTTGGGAAGAAAAACAAGAACTAGTCCAGACCAGCAAATCAATGCAGTGAAAGAATACCTGGAAGGAAATGGATCCATGCAGATAATTGCAGAGCGATATGGAACTGCACCTACATCATTAAGAAGATGGATAAGTAAATATGCCTCAATGGGAGTAACAGCTTTTTACCAAACTGGTAATAAGCATTATACAAGTTCAGAAAAAGAACAGGCAGTTGTGGAATATCTTTCAGGTAAGGGTTCTCTTGATGAAATCTGCAGAAAATACAAAATTCTTTCCGATTCTCAACTAAGGCAATGGATTAAGAAGTATAATGGTCATGAGAAGTTGAAAGCTTCCGGAACAGGAGGAACCATCATCATGACCAAAGGAAGAAAAACCACATTTGAAGAACGAATAGAGATCGCTTCATATTGTATCTCGCATGATCATAATTACGCTGAAACTGCTGAAAGATTTTTTGTCTCCTATCAACAAGCACGAAACTATACCGTTAAATATGAAAATGGCGGAATCGATGCATTGCAAGATAATCGTGGCAGACGCAAGCCGGAAGATACGCTTACTGAAATAGAACGCCTTCGCGCTGAATTAAAATTGGAAAAAGCCAAGCGACAAAAAGCTGAAATGGAGGCGTCATTCTTAAAAAAACTCGACGAAATAGAAAGGAGGCGGGGCTAAGCCTGTTACGACACAAGCATATTTATCAGGCTATCAAAGAAGAAAATGAAACATACGGATATCCTATTCGTGCTCTCTGTAAATTAGGAAATGTAAGCAGAGCCGCTTATTATAAGTGGTTACATAGGGAAGTTCCGTCTAATGAAGCTGAAAATGAGCGTATTGCAGAGACGATAGAAAAAATATATGCAGAATCTCCGGATAAAGGTTACCGAAGAATACGGGATGACCTGGAACGCTATCATGATATAAAAGTGAATGATAAACGAGTACTTCGTATTTGTAGGAAAAAGAATATTAAATCAACAATTAAATACTCGAACAACGGATGTACGCGTCAGGCTTCAAATCCACAGTTCATAGCAGAAAATGTATTGAATCGGGAATTCTACGCCGATGCGCCAAATGAAAAATGGCTTACTGACGTTACAGAGTTTAAATATTATATCGGCCAAGAAAAACACAAAGTATATTTAAGTGCCATTCTAGATCTTTATGACAGAAGGATTGTATCCTATGTAATTAGTGATTCAAACAATAACGCCTTAGTGTTTGATACCTTTGACAAAGCCATTGAAAGTAATCCTAACACGCATCCATTGTGTCATTCTGATAGAGGTTATCAATACACAAGTCGCACTTTTCATGCAAAATTAGAGGCTGCTGGAATGACTCAAAGTATGTCCAGAGTTGCTAAATGTATTGATAACGGTCCAATGGAAGGCTTTTGGGGAATCATAAAGAGAGAACGTTACTACGGCAAAAAATTTAATAATCGTGAATCTCTTGTAACTATGATCGATAATTATATCGAGTATTACAATAACAAACGATTGCAAAGAAATCTGGGGGTATTAACTCCTTTTGAAAAACATGAACAATATATGTTGGTAGCATAAAAACTGCCACCAGCTTTCGCATCTGGTGGCAGAAATAATTTTTATTTTTTTAATTGTCTACTTGACGGGAAGCAGTTCATGTCGGTGGATTTACAGTAATATCTAATAGCATTGTTATCGCCAGTCCGATACAGCTTTTTCTGAAACGATGTATGGATATTGCAGGGGGAATTGTAGGAACAATACTTACGGGAATTATATTTCTGATTTTTGCACCAATTATTTATATACAGTCTCCGGGACCGATTTTCTTTACACAAATACGAATCGGGAAAAATGGAAGAAGATTTAAGATCTATAAATTTCGTTCCATGTATATGGATGCAGAAGAGCGAAAAAAAGAGTTGATGGCACAAAATAAGATGAACGGATTAATGTTCAAGATGGACAATGATCCGAGAATCATTCCGATTGGCAGATTCATGCGGGCAACAAGCTTAGATGAATTTCCTCAGTTTATCAATGTATTAAAAGGAAATATGAGTCTTGTCGGAACACGGCCTCCGACAGAGGATGAATATATTCAGTATAAAGATTATCATAAACGCCGGCTGGCGGTAAAACCTGGAATCACAGGAATGTGGCAGGTGAGCGGAAGAAGCAACATCACAGACTTTGAGGAAGTGGTAGCACTGGATAGCAAATACATTGAAGATTGGAATATCGGAAAGGATATTAAGATACTTTTTAAGACAATTGCGGTTGTGTTTGCGAGAAAAGGATCTGTATAAAGACATAAAAACACAGGGAGAAAAGCATGAGATATATACGTACTATAACAATCGGGTTGTTTGCAGTATCATTGGCGATATGGCTGATATCAACGGTTGTGTTTAATCGAAACATGGATAAAACAAGTCCGGTAATTACTGCAGAGTCGGATCAGATTCAGGTTTCTGTGGCTGACGGCGATGCGGCACTTGTCGAAGGCCTTCAGGCGTCTGATAATAAAGACGGGAATCTTACAGATCAGATTATTATCGGAAAACGGTCAAAATTTGTTCATAAGGGAATCAGCGAAGTGACTTTTCTCGTATTTGATTCCAGTAATAATGTGGGTTCCTATACACGTACGGTAGAATATAAAGATTATAGATCACCGGAATTTGCTCTGAGTATGCCCCTTGTTTATGGTGTTGGAGATGCAGTGACGGTACTTGATCGTCTGACAGTCACAGATGTTATTGAGGGTGATATCAGTGATAAGATAAAGATTGTTTCCAGCGATGTGAATAAGTCGGAACCGGGAACATATACCATTGGTGTGGAAGCCTGCAACAGTTTTGGAGATATAATATCTGCTAAACTTCCTATTAATATTGTAAGTGATAATAAAAATGTTCCTGTGATAAATCTGGATACCTGTCTTGTAACTCTAAATAAAGGGGAGACCTTTAATCCGGTAGTGTATTTGAAGGATGTGACATTGACGGACGGCAGCACCGTCGGCATCGAAGATGTTCAGATTAATGCTCAGGTAGACTCGTCAGTGGTCGGAACTTATCAGACGATGTATTCTTATACAGATGCTGCCGGGGTGACCGGATACACCAGTCTGACGGTTGTTATCAGAGAATAGGAGGGCAGGAAATGGAACGAGAAACATCTATCCGTATGGATGAAATCAATCTGCGTACGATTCTGAAAGATTTGATATGGAATTTGCCATTTGTAATTTTAGCTATATTGATTGTACTCATGGGAATTCGTACATACAGAAATATTGCCTATGAGCCTGAATATACAGCGAGTACAACATTGGCAGTTATTGCTAAAGGAAATGCAGAAGGCAATGCCTATTCTTCTCTCAGTACGGCAAATTCGATGGCGGAAGTATTTACCGAGATATTTCAGAGTGATGTTGTCAAGGAAAAGGTCGAAGAGGCTATAGGAAAAATGCCGGAAGGTGTGAAAATTTCCTCTGAATTGATACCGGAAACGAACCTGCTGGTGCTCGGTGTTACAGCAAAAGATCCACAATCTGCTTACCGGGTGCTTCAGGCAATATTGGGAAATTATAAATATGTATCGGATTATCTCTTCGGAAATGCAGTATTGGAAGTCATAATGGAACCACAGGTTCCTGTAGCTCCGTCCAATGCATTTCGGACGTCATGGTTTGATAAACGAGGAATTGTTGTGGCAGTCGTTCTGATGGTGGGGTTGATTGTCTTGTGTTCTGTCTTACGAAGTACCGTGAAAACAACAAAAGCTGCGAAACGGAAGTTGGAAGGCGAATGTCTGGCTGCACTTCCGTATGAAGAAAAAAACAGGACTCTAAAAGGAAAAATCCATAAAACAAACAAAGCCATTCTGCTCAATAGCCAGATTATCAGCTTTGGATATGAAGAAAGCTGCCATCAGCTCGCTTCGTGTCTGGAATATAAGGCCGACAAACAGGGGAAAAAAGTTATTCTTATAACGAGTGTGGCTGAAAATGAAGGCAAATCCACTGTATGTGTGAATCTGGCCATGGCATTGGCACGGAGAAATAAAAAAGTGCTTCTGGTAGACATGGACCTTCGAAAACCGGCGCTTTATAAGCTGATTGAACATGAAGTGAAAAGAAAGCAGGGATTATTGCCTTTTTTAAAGGGCGAAACGGCGCTGAACGATGCAGTGCAGTATGACAAAGCGATGCAGATATGTACCATTTTAAATGATAAAGGCATTGACGATGCACAGGAATATTTAAATACAGAGCGATTTGAACGATTTCTGGCAGCAGCAAGAAAAGCATTTGACTATGTTATTCTTGACAGTTCGCCAGTCAGTGCGGGAACCGATACTGAATATTTACAGGAATATGCGGACGCTGCTCTTTTGATTGTTCGTCAGGACCGGGTGAAAATTTCTGATTTGAATGATGCCGTGGAAATGATGAAAGAGGGAAAATCAAAGTTTCTTGGATATGTACTCAATGGTTTCGATAAATCCGGTTTTGGAAGTCAGGGTGGATATGGTTATGGAAAATACGGTAAATATGGTAGATACAGCAGAAATGCTGCAGAAAACAACTAATAGAACTGGGGAAAAAATATGAGTGAGTACAATGTGCAACAGCAGCAGGACGAGGATGAAATTGTTATAGACCTTCGTGTGCTGTTCTGTGATCTATGGAAAGGATTAAAAAAACTCTGGTGGGTATTTTTGATTCTCTGTAGCCTTATGGCCGGAATGAATTATGTGCAGTCTGCAGTGCGGTATGCACCGATGTATGAATCCAAGATATCTTTTACGGTCAGTACACAGACCGGATATGATGAAACAAATACGAGCTACGGCTTTTATTATAATCAATCGACGGCAGAGCAGATGGCAAATCTCTTCCCATATATTCTGCAGAGTGATGTGATGCAGGGCTTAATTAAGGAAGAACTTGGAACTGAATTTGTCAATGGAAATATCATTGCCAATGCCGTTCCGAATTCCAACCTGTTTACGATGAAAGTTACGAGCAGCGATGCAACAGCTGCGAAACAGATACTGGAAGCGACGATGAAACATCTTCCGGATGTAACAAAATACGTTATCGGTGAAACGAAACTGAATATTATCCAGCCGGCGACGACACCGGAAGTTTCCTATAATAAACCGAGTTATCGGAGAAAAGTAGTGAAAGGTTTCCTGGTCGGTGTGGTAGTGAGCTGCGTTATATTGGGGATATATGCCCTATTCCGCAAAACAATCCGCAGAGAGGAAGATTTTCGGGAAGTTTTGAATATGAAATGTCTGGGCGTTGTACCTCAAGTCAAGTTTAAGGCGCACAAGCAGAAGATAGACCGAAGTATTTCTATATTAAATGACAAAACCGGCAGACCATTCAGGGAATCTGTTCGTAGTCTCAGTTTAAAACTGGAACGGCGGATGAAAGAAAAAGGGCAGAAAGTGATTCTGGTTACAAGTACCCTTCCGGATGAGGGAAAATCTACAGTTGCTATGAATCTGGCGATGAATCTTGCAGAAAAAGGGAAAAAGGTATTATTGATTGACATGGATTTCAGAAATCCGACATTAGCAAAAAATCTGAAAGCATCTTTCAAAACTGCCGGACTGGAACAGATTATGGCTGGAACAGCGTCTCCGGAGCTTGGTGTACAAAAATTGAGTCAGGGAATCTTTTTCATGGGAGGGCAGAAGGCCAGCAAAAATGTATCAAATCTTCTTACAAAACCAATTTTGAGAAAGATAATACAAAAATGTCGAGAGCAGATGGATTATATCATCTTGGATGCACCTCCTTGTGGAGCTATCTCGGATGCGGCAACAATCTCTGAGGTATGTGATGGTATCCTTTATGTCATCCGACAGGATGAAGCGAAACAGGGGCAGATTATAGATGGAATTCAGCAGGTCACCAGTCACGGAACTCCGATTTTAGGCGGTGTATTAAACGGTGTTGAAAGCAGTCTGTCTGGCTATGGGTATCATTATTATGGTTACGGCTATGGCAGGTATGGCTATGGCAAATACGGTTATGGCAAATACGGTTATGGCAAATATGGCGGATATGGATATGGACAAAAGACAGGGCGGCAGAAAAATTCATAAAGGAAAAATCATAGCGGCAGTCGGTACTATACTGGCGGTTTTAAATTTGTTTGTGCTATTATTATGGCCGGAACTTCCTGCCAAATTTTTTGGAATATCGGATGAGGTTCATCATGAAATATCTGAGAAAGATGGAAAAGGAAATGGCAAAGCGGCACTGACACTGACCGAAACGGAGCGGACATTTGATGGAAATGGAATCTTCGAGGCCATGGATGGTGTGCAGGCGTTGGATAATGATGGTGATGATATTACTGGCAAAGTTGCGGTGGCCTATATTTCAGGAAAAACTATTCAGGAAAAAGAAATCTGGTATACGGTGTATGATTCTGAACTGGATAAGCTGGAAGCGGTCTGCCAACTTAGATTAGAAAATTACCAGGGGCCATCGATTCTATTCGATGAAATTGGAACCGTCTCATGGGAAGAACTTCAACGGCTTACAGAAGTACTTGTAGGCCGGGGTGTCATGAAAGGTGATGATGGCTTTGGAAATGATGTTTCCAGTGGCATTACATATTTTTATGAAATCAATCCGGACGGTAAAAGTGCTGAAGTGACATTTTCGCTGACCAATGTCTTCCAGGATTATCGGAATGAAAAGGTGATCCTGAATGTGGATGGTATACCGGTGGAAGGAGAATAGACATAGTGCAGCGAACGGAAGAATCTGTTCGCTGCTTGTTGTGTCTTGGGAAGAAGTTGAAAATAACGAGGTTGTGGTATAATCTGTATGTAACATAATATGCATGTGGCATAATAGGAACAAGGAGATATTGAGGGGTGAAAGGCTCCTCTCCAAGTTCATATTTTCTTACCCGGAAAGTGAACGAAAAAACCGTAAATACGGGACTTTTGGCCGACATAAGGAGGGTAGGTATGCCACAGCGGATAGAGAAAATCTACTCGCTGTTTGTCGTGAGTGAAGAAGAAAAAGTTTCAAAACCGATTTTTGATCGGAGTCTGGATGAGACAATAGATGCTCTGATATGAGCGTAGAAGATTAAATGAGGAGTGGATACCAATGAGAACGAAAGAGGGAAAATTGAATATCGTTGTTGCGGGAACAGGTTATGTAGGGATTTCGATTGCGACACTGCTGGCTCAGCACCATCATGTAACTGCGGTTGATATCATCGAGGATAAGGTGAATCTGATAAATAGTAAGAAATCCCCGATTCAGGATGAGTATATTGAAAAGTATTTAGCAGAAAAGGAATTGGATTTGACTGCAACGCTCAATGCGGAAGCTGCATACAGCGGTGCAGATTTTGTTGTTATTGCAGCACCGACAAACTACGATAGTCAGAAAAATTTCTTTGATACGTCTGCTGTGGAAGCAGTGATCAAGCTGGTTATGGAATACAATCCTAATGCTATTATGATTATCAAATCGACAATTCCTGTAGGCTATACAGCTTCTATTCGTAAGAAGATGGGTAGCAACAATATCATTTTTAGTCCTGAATTCTTGCGTGAGTCAAAAGCACTCTATGATAATTTATATCCTTCCCGAATTATTGTTGGAACTGATATGGAAGATGAAAGATTGGTTGAAGCAGCTCATACTTTCGCAGAACTGTTACAGGAAGGTGCAATCAAGGAAGATATTGATATTCTCTTTATGGGCTTTACTGAAGCGGAAGCTGTTAAATTGTTTGCTAATACATATCTTGCCCTTAGAGTTTCTTACTTCAATGAATTAGACACATATGCAGAGATGAAAGGTCTGGATACTCAGCAGATTATTCAGGGCGTATGCCTCGATCCGAGAATTGGTACACATTATAACAATCCGAGCTTCGGCTATGGCGGATATTGCTTGCCAAAGGACACAAAGCAATTATTAGCTAACTATGCAGATGTCCCGCAGAATATGATGTCTGCAATCGTAGAAAGCAACAGAACCAGAAAGGATTTTATTGCGGATCGTGTTCTGAAGATGGCTGGATACTATGGCTATGAAGAGGACAACCAGTACAGCAAGAGTAAAGAAAAACCTGCTGTAATTGGTGTTTATCGTCTGACAATGAAGAGTAACAGTGATAACTTCCGCCAGAGTTCGATTCAGGGCGTTATGAAGAGAATAAAGGCGAAGGGTGCAACAGTTGTAATTTATGAACCTACATTACAGGATGGAGAAACATTCTTTGGTAGTGCTGTTGTAAATGATATTGTTAAATTCAAAAATATGTGCAACGCAATTATCGCTAATCGATATGATAGCTGCTTGGATGATGTAAAAGACAAGGTCTATACAAGAGATATTTTCCAGAGGGATTAAGGGGGAGAGGCAAGGATATGGATAAGAAGTTGAAGATATGCTTTGCTGCTTCGTCAGGAGGGCATTATGAGCAGTTGATGATGCTTAAGCCACTTATGAACAAATATGATAGTTTTATTTTGACAGAAAAAACATTATATAAGACAAATGCTAAAGATACAAAGACATATTACGTTTCACAGGTAAATAGAAGAGAAAAATTGTTCCCAATAAAAATGATTTGGATTGCAATTGAATCATTATTACTTTTTATTAAAGAGAGGCCTGATGTAATTATCTGCACAGGCGTACTCGCTATGATTCCCATGTGTCTAATTATGAAAATGTTCGGAAAAAAATTAATTTACATAGAGTCTTTTGCAAAAGTAACATCTCCTACATTAACGGGAAAATTACTATATAAATATGCAGACCAGTTTTATGTTCAGTGGGAGAGCATGAAAGAGTTCTATCCAAAAGCACTTTGCCTTGGTGGTATATATTAAGGAGGGAATCAAATATGATTTTTGTGACACTTGGTTCACAGAAGTTTCAGTTTAATAGATTGCTCCAAAAAATAGATGAACTTGTTAAAGAGGAAGCAATAAAGGAAGAGATATTTGCACAAATAGGATACAGTGATTATAAACCTGAAAATTATCAATATAAAGATTTCCTGAATCGCAATGAATTTTCTGAAATACAGTCAAAAGCAGATGTTGTGATTACACATGGTGGTACGGGAGCGATTATTGGTGCTGTGAAAAAAGGAAAAAAAGTATTAGCCGTTCCCAGACTGGCAAAATATGGTGAACATGTTGATGATCATCAGATTCAACTTTTGCAGCAGTTTGATGGTATGGAAATTATCGAAGCATGTTATGAACTTGATGATTTTGAAAAAGCGTTAAAAAAACTTCGCGAAACAGAATATAGAAAATATGAGACTAATACCAAAAAAATAATTGATAGTATCGAAGACTATTTAAGGAGCGAATTAAAATGAGTATGGATAATCTAAAAAAGAACATAATTTTAACACCGTTTAATATTTTATATAAATTAAATCCAAAGTTGGACTTAGAGTTACTTTTCAGGTTAAAGCTAGGATATAAATTAAATCTTGTTAATCCTAAAACGTATAATGAAAAATTACAATGGATTAAATTATATGATCATAATCCTCTAATGCCTATTTGTTGCGATAAATATGCAGTCCGAAAGTACATAGAAAGTAAAGGGTATGGTTGCTTACTAAATAAGCTAATTTGGCAAGGATTTAATCCGGAAGAGATTCCATTTGACGAATTACCAGAGCGGTTTGTAATTAAAGTTACTCACGGTTCAAC
>ENA-OPBF01001532-OPBF01001532.1-human-gut-metagenome-genome-assembly--contig:-NODE-1532-length-14892-cov-3.544517_pt1 | contig 14892 bp, 8 predicted proteins | sample MGYA00241067_ERZ501450 | MGnify/ENA primary metagenome ERZ501450 (study PRJEB25962, sample SAMEA2042516) | human gut metagenome | biome: human gut; feature: human-associated habitat; material: faeces... | reverse complement strand
TCATTTGAAGAGCTTAACAATTTCTAATCTATTCCATATAATATAAAAAGGACTATTACCAGAAATATTTTATATATTTTAGGACAGTCCTTTTTGAAAAAACTAATAATAAAGTATTTCAGGAATTCGATTTAATTCAGAAGTTAGAAAATTAAACATATTATCACCGATAGAAGTATCAATTCCCTGCTTATACAAAGAAACAGTTTTATTAATATCTAATAATTTCATCTTTTTATCGCTTAAAGCATTATTTTCATACATATAAATAGGAACATAATTAACTTTATCAATGCTAATATTGCCATTAGTATGTTTTGTAATAGTTAAAGTCAAAATTATTGATGTTCTTGTATCTTTTAAATTTTGGTCACTTATGAAATTACCTAAAGAATAAATTATAAAACCATCTTTTGAAGAACCATCTTCCAATGTTATAGTTTTTTTCTCTATTTTTTGTAATACATGAGGATGAGAGCCTAAAATTATATCAACACCATTTTTAAATAAGAAATCAGAAAGTTCAGTTTGAGTAGTATTGACATTAGCAGTATATTCATCACCCCAATTCATATAAGCAATTATAATATCAGCATTTTGAGATTTTGCTTTATCAATTTGTTTTTTTATTAAATCTTTATTAGAGGTATTAATACAAAATTCTTTATCAGAAGGAATAGCTAAATTTGTTGTATTACAAGTATAATTAACAAAAGCTAATTTAATGCCTTTAACATATTTTATTAAAACATTATCTTGTTCTTCCTGAGTTTTATTAGTACCAACATGAGAGATATCAGCTTTATCAAGTACATCTAAAGTTCTAGATAAACCATCAAATCCATAATCTAAAGAATGGCTGTTGGCAGTAGCTATAATATCTAATCCTAATTTTTTCAAATTATAAGCCAAATTATCAGGAGTATTAAAACGAGGATAATTACTATAACCTTTACTCTCACCAGCAAAAGAAGTTTCTAAATTAGCAATAGATATATTAGAATTTTGAATATAATAACTAATATCATCAAAAACATAAGAAAAATTATAAGAATCAGTAGAAGAATTATAAGCATCTAAATACTGTGTATTATGGCACATAATATCTCCTAAAGCTGTTAAAGTAAATGTAGTATCAGAAAGTTCTTTATTAGAATTGGTATCAGAAGATGTGTTTTCATAATTATTTGAAATAGAGTTATTAATTTCTTGATTTGCCATATCTACTATTTTTTTATAATTTATCCAATTTTTTGTTATATTAAAAATAACTACAACTAAAAAAACAACAGATAAGATAATTACTAATTTAACTAAACCCGTTGTCAATTTTTTTGTATCATCAGTATTTATAAAGTTCCTTCTATTTCTATTAGACCTATTATTTCTTCTCAAATAAATCACCCCATTAATTTAATATAAAGTATCATAAAAAATAAAAAAATTCAACCAAATGAATAATTTTTCAAAAAAATAGAATAATAATAAAAAATAAAAGGAGGAAAAATATGAAAATAATAGATAAAATAGCATTAGTTCTAATAATTATAGGAGCCATAAATTGGGGATTAATAGGATTATTTAACTTTAATCTTGTAGCAACAATATTTGGAGATATGACTATAATTTCAAGAATAATTTATGGATTAGTCGGATTATCAGGACTATGGGGAATTAAATTATTATTTGAAGATTAGTAAAATAGTATAGATTATATAAAATATATAATGTATTAAAATAAAAAATTACCTTATTACATTAAAGTCTAATTAGATTAGAGTAAAGTGTAAGAAAGGTATTTTTTATTGAGACATTTTCTAAAATGAATTATTAAGACAATATCACAAATGAATTAGAATATGCTATACCAAAATAATGTTATACTTGAAAAAAAAGCCTAAATAGTATATAATTACTAACGATAACAATATAGGAGGAGATAAAATGCTAAGTGCAAACGGAGTAACCGTAAGATTTGGAAAAAGAGTATTATTTGAAGATGTAAATATAAAATTCGGAAAAGGAAATTGTTATGGAATAATAGGAGCAAATGGAGCAGGAAAATCAACATTTTTAAAAGTATTATCAGGTGAACTAGAACCAAGCAAAGGAGATGTAAGTTTAGAAAAAGGAGAAAGACTATCAATACTAAAACAAGACCACTTTGCTTTTGAAGAATACACCGTAATGGACACAGTATTAATGGGAAATAAAGAGTTATATGACATAATGAAAGCAAAAGATGAAATATATGCAAAACCAGACTTTTCAGAAGAAGATGGAATGAAAGCAGCAAAACTAGAAGAAAGATTTGCAGAACTTGATGGATGGAATGCAGAATCAGATGCTGCGATGTTATTAAATGATTTAGGAATAGTACCAGAAAATCACTATAAATATATGAAAGAAATAGAAGCAAGAGAAAAGGTAAAAGTATTACTAGCACAAAGTTTATTTGGAAATCCAGATGTTTTACTATTAGATGAGCCTACAAACGACTTAGATATGAAAAGCATAAACTGGTTACAAGAATTTTTAATAGACTTTGAAAACACAGTAATAGTAGTATCACATGACAGATATTTCTTAAACAAAGTTTGTACACATATAGCAGATGTAGACTTTGGAAAAATAAAAGTATATCCAGGAAACTATGATTTTTGGTATGAATCAAGTCAATTAGCATTAAAACAAGCAAGAGAACAAAACAAAAAGAAAGAAGAAAAAATAAAAGAACTACAAGACTTTATTGCAAGATTTAGTGCCAACGCTTCAAAATCAAAACAAGCAACATCTAGAAAGAAAACACTAGAAAAAATTGAATTAGAAGAAATAAAACCATCAAATAGAAAATATCCATATGTAGACTTTAAACCAGACAGAGAACCAGGAAGAGAAATATTGCAAGTTAAAAATATTAGTAAAACAGTAGAAGGAGTAAAAGTTTTAGATAATGTATCTTTTACAGTAAAAGAAGGAAACAAAATAGCATTTCTAGCAGATAATGAATTAGCAAAAACAGTATTATTCCAAATAATAGAGGGAGAATTAGAACCAGACGAAGGAGAACTAATCTGGGGAACAACAATAACAAAATCATATTTTCCGAAAGATAATAACTATTTATTTGAAACAGATGAAAACATAACAGAATGGTTAAGAAAATACTCAAAAGATCCAGACGAAACATATGTAAGAAGTTTCTTAGGAAGAATGTTATTCTCAGGAGATGAAGCACTAAAACAAGTAAAAGTATTATCAGGAGGAGAAAAAGTAAGATGTGTACTATCAAAAATGATGTTATCAGGAGCAAATTTCTTAATATTTGATGAACCAACAAACCACTTAGACATGGAAAGTATAACATCTGTAAACGAAGGAATGAAGAAATTTATAGGAAACATCTTATTCACATCACATGACCACGAATTAACACAAACAGTAGCAAACAGAATAATAGAAATAAAAGAAGACGGAAAAATAATAGACAAAGAATGTACATATAATGAATATTTAGGAATTGAATAATTTAGTGATTTTGGTGATTTTGGGGTCGGAGACAAAAATCATTTATATTAAAGACAAACTTTAAATAAAAATTAAATTTAAACATAAAAATCACAATAAAAATACAAAAAGGACATAAAAAAATGATAAAAAGAGGAAAAAAGAAAGGTAGTGAACGTCATTTCAAGACAAGTACGAGAAAATCTAGAATCCTCTTTTTTTCATGTAATGGTACAAGGAATAGGAAAAGAATATATTTTTTTAAAAGAACAATACATAAAAATGTATTTAAGACTATTAAATGAAAAGAGAAAAGAATTAAGAATAAAAATAATTGCATATTACATAATGAACAACCATGCACATCTGTTAATTAAAGTTCAAAATATAAAAGAACTATCAAAATTTATGCAAAAAGTTAATAGATGTTATGCACAATACTACAATTTTATGGAAAATAGGGTAGGATATGTTTTTAGAGATAGATATAAATGTCAAATAATTAAAAATCAAAAACATTTAATTCAATGTATAAAATACATACATCAAAATCCCGTAAAAGCTGGAATGGTAAAAAAGGGACAAGAATATAAATTTTCATCATATAATTTTTATCAAAGAAATGTAAATAAATTAAATAAAGTTTTTTCAAATGAAGAATTAACATATATATTAAAATCAAACAATCCATATGGGAATTTTATAGATGTCGATAATAATTCAGAAGAAATAATAAATAATTTAATAGAAGAATTTTTAATAAAAGAAAATGCAAAAATATTTGAAATTTTTGAAAAAGATGATATACTAAAAAAGCTAATAAGATATTTAAAATTTGAAAACGGAATAAAATATACGGAAATAATGAAAAAATTAGATATCACAAAAGGTAAAATGGAAAGATTGAAAATCAAATAAAGATGATTTTTGTCTCCGACCCCAAAATCACCAAAATCATGGAAAAGAGAGGATAAAAAATGGATAAGATAATATCAACAATAGCACAAGAATTAGGTGTTAAAAATTCACAAGTTGAAAATACAATTAAATTAATTGATGAGGGAAACACTATTCCCTTTATAGCGAGATATAGAAAAGAGGTAACAGGAGGATTAAGTGACGAAGTATTAAGAAACTTAGGTGAAAGATTAAGTTATCTAAGAAACTTAGAACAAAGGAAAGAAGATGTTATTCATTCTATTGATGAACAAGGAAAGTTGACAGATGAAATATTACAAGCTGTTGCAATTAGTAAAACTTTAGCAGAAGTAGAAGATATATATAGACCATATAAACAAAAAAAGAAAACAAGAGCAACGGTTGCAAAATCAAAAGGATTAGAACCTTTGGCAGAAATAATACTTATGCAAGAAGAAAAAACACCAATTGAAGAAATTGCAAAACAATATGTAAATATAGATAACTTATCAGAAGAAGATAAAAAGAATAAGGACAAAGCTGTTGCAACAGTAGAAGACGCAATTCAGGGTGCATTAGATATAATTGCAGAAAATATATCAGATAATGCAAAATATAGAAAAGAAATAAAAAGACTTTTATTTAGAGAAGGTCTAATAATTACAAAAGCAAGTAATGAAGATGAAAAATCAAATTATGAGATGTATTATGATTATAGTGAGCCTTTAAAATATATACCAAGTCACAGAATATTAGCAATAAATAGAGGAGAAAAAGAAACCTTTATAAAAGTAAAAATAGAAAAGCCAGAAGAAAAAATTCTTCAATATATAGAAAGAGACATTTTAAAAGGAGAAACACAATTTACAAGTATATTAAAAGATACAATATTAGATGCATTTAAAAGACTAATAGAGCCATCAATAGATAGAGAAATTCGTTCAGATTTAACTGAAAAAGCAGAAGATAAAGCTATAAAAGTATTTGGACAAAATTCTAAACAACTATTATTAGGAGCTCCAATAAAAGGTAAAACAGTAATGGGATTTGACCCAGCATATAGAACAGGGTGTAAAATTGCAGTAATAGATGAAACAGGAAAATTATTAGACTATACAACAGTATATCCAACAGAACCACAAAATGATGTTGAAAATGCAAAAAAAGAACTATTAAAATTAATAGAAAAAGATAAAATAGATATGATAGCAATAGGAAATGGAACAGCATCAAGAGAATCAGAAATGTTTGTTGCAGAAATGATAAAAGAAGCATCAAGACCAGTTCATTATGTAATTGTAAGTGAAGCAGGAGCATCAGTATATTCGGCATCAAAACTTGCAACAGAAGAATATCCAGATATAAATGTATCAATTAGAGGTGCAATATCAATAGCAAGAAGATTGCAAGACCCATTAGCAGAACTAGTAAAGATTGACCCAAAAGCAATAGGAGTAGGGCAATATCAACATGATGTAAATCAAAAGAAACTAGCAGAAAGTTTGACAGGAGTTGTAGAAGATAGTGTTAATAAAGTTGGGGTAGATGTAAATACTGCAACACCATCACTACTTTCATATGTATCAGGAATAAACAATACAATAGCTAAAAATATAGTAAAATATAGAGATGAAAATGGAAAACTAAAAAATAGAAAGCAATTACTAAAAGTGCCTAAGCTAGGAAAAGTAGCTTTTGAACAATGTGCAGGATTTTTACGTATATTAGATGGAGATAATCCATTAGAAATAACAGCAGTACACCCAGAAAGTTATGAAGCAACAGAAAATTTATTAGAAAGTATAGGATTTAATAAAGAAGATATACGCGACAAAGAAAAATTAGGACAAATAATAAAAAAACTAAGCACAATTGATGTTATTGAAATGTCAAAAGAATTAGGGATAGGGGAGATGACACTTACAGATATTATAAGTGAATTATCAAAACCAGGAAGAGACCCAAGAGAAGATATGCCAAAACCAATTTTAAGAAGTGATGTTTTAAAATTAGAAGATTTAAAAGAAGGAATGATATTAACAGGAACAGTAAGAAATGTAATAGATTTTGGTGCATTTGTTGATATAGGAGTAAAACACGATGGACTTGTACATATATCAGAAATGAGTGATAAATTTATAAAAAATCCATCAGAGGTGGTTTCAGTTGGAGATATTGTAAAAGTAAAAGTAATAAAAATTGATAAGGAAAGACAAAAAGTTGGATTATCAATGAAATGTTAAAATAGTTTAGGACTATCCTAGAATATAGAAATATTTTGGGGTCTAGTCCTTTTTAATTATATTCCATAGATAAGAACTTGTAAGCTCTACAAATGAACCTTTTTCTATCGCTGAAAATTTATTTTTATAAATTTTCACGGGAACATTATTCATTTGAAGAGCTTAACAATTTCTAATCTATTCCATATAATATAAAAAGGACTAGACCCCAAAATATTTCTATATTCTAGGATAGTCCTTTTATAAAATTAATTATATTTTTCTTGAATTTCTTTAATTTCCTCATAATGGTTCTTTAAAATATCCAAAAATACATCATCCATTTGAGGGTCAAATTGAGTTCCTTTACATCTTTCGAATTCTGAAATTATAACATCCAAAGGTAAAGAATCACGATATGCTCTTCTTGAAGCCATAGCGTCAAAACTATCGGCGATTGCAGCAATTCTTGCCAAATAAGGAATATCATTTCCAGCTAAGTTTTTAGGATAACCTGTACCATCAAATTTTTCATGATGATGTTCAACTATTGGTAAAATATCATTAAATATAGTTGCGTTTGAAAGAATATGTACACCAATATTTGGATGTTGTTTTATTTGAGAATATTCATCATCAGTCAATTTACTATTTTTTTGTAAGATTATATCGGGAACACCGATTTTTCCAATATCATGGAATAATCCTCCTAATCTAAGGTGTTCTAAATCTTGGTCAGATAATCCTAAATGTTTTCCTAATAAAACAGAGAATTCTGAAACTCTATCAGAATGACCTCTTGTATAACTATCTTTTGCTTCAACGGTGTATCTTAAAGTTTGTATACTTTCCAAGTATGAGTCCTGTAATTTTTGGTAAGTATCAGATAACTTTTCATTTATCTTTTTTATTTCATGCATTTGCTCAATAGACTTTATACCAGACTCAATTAACAAAAGTAATTGGTCAAACTTATCACTTTTTTCACAATAGCCTTGAATATCTAATCTTTTAATTGTTTCAAGAGGAGGAGCTAAATCTTTATGTCCAGTAAGTAATAAAATATATAAATCTTTATTAAACTTTCTTATTTCCTCAACTACTTGATCTCCATGAATAGGTGTCATTATAAAGTCTAAAATCATTAAGTCGAAATGTTCATTTTTTATTTTTTCAATAGCTTCCAAAGGGTCTGTAACACCAATAAAATTATATCCAGACCTTTTTAAAAATATAGATAGAGAATCTACAATTCCTTCTTCATCATCAACAGCTATAATTTTATAATTACTATTTGAATTATTTATATTATTTAAATTTTGTAATCCTTTTCTCATAACACATCCGAGCCTCCAACTAAGATTTTTTTCATTATATAAATAAAACTTTAAAAAATCAATATTTAGAACTAAAAAAATATAAGGAAAAATTTGACAAGTATATAAGTTCAAAAATATATATAATTTTTTAGTTTAAATAATTTAATTGATAATTGTAATAAAAATAATTGTCAAAAACTACTTATTTAAATCCAAAGGTAATATAATATAAAATGTTGTTCCTACACCATCTTCTGTTTCAAATTGTATATCACCATTAAAGTGAGCCTTAATGGTAGAATAAGACATATATAAGCCTAAACCAGTACCATTTTTACCTTTCGTAGTAATCATTTCTTTAAATAATTTATCTTGAACTTTTTTAGGCAATCCTGAAGCGTAATCTTTAACAGAAATTATTAGATTATTATTTCTAATTTCAATAATTAAATCTATTTTTTGTTCAGGTTTACCATTATAAGCTTGAATAGCATTAGAAACCATATTATTAATAACTTGAACTAGACTGTTAATATCACCTTTTAAAGCTAAGTTTTCATCAGTTTTTACGCCAATATTTAAGTAAACAATAGCATTTTTTAATTCATGTTTCATTAAGATATTTACACGTTTTACTAATTCATCAATTGTAAAATATATCGTATCTGATTCAGATAAATTAACAGCTTGACCTTTAACAGCAGTTATAATATCTGACATATATTCAATATAGTCTTTTATTTTAACAATTAATTCATTCATATCACCAGCAATTTCATGATGGTCTTGATGATTAACTTCTGGATCATCAATAGAAGAATCATATTCTTTTATTAAATCAGACAATCCCTCGATTGCACCAGAAATTGACATGATAGGTGTTTTTAAGTTATGAGCTATACCACCAATTAATTGACCAAGAGAAGCTAAACGCTCACTTTCCATCAAAGATTCTTGACTACTATGAATTTGATCTACATATTTTTTAGTAATTTTTTGAATCTCATTAAAAGAAGATGTCAAGTCACCAATTTCATCATTAGAAGTAATTGGCAAATTATTTGCATAAACTATATTTTTTGAATTAGAAATATTTTTTAGTCCATTTACAACATGATCTATATCATTACTTAAATCTTTACCTATATAAAGAATGAAAAGACCATTTATAGCAATTAAAAATAAAGCTATATATATAAATGGAGCGATGAAATTATTTCCAAAAACAAAATATCTTATTCCTACATAACAATCGCCTAATGTAGTTTTTAATTTGATAATGGCACCTTCACGATTTTGACCATAGTATTCGTAAGTATAACCTTCGGTCTTATCGTAAAAGTCTAAAGTGTAATTAATAAAAAATTGATTTAATTCTTCCGGAGAATAAATTACTTTACCATCATTGGCAGACATTATTAAAGCATGATCTCCTTCAGATTTAAATTCCATCGAATTTAAAATATCTTTAATTTCATCTATGGTATAAGTTTTTTCTTCATCAAATTTTGACAATAGTTCTTGTCTATAAAAGTGATGAAGTAAGTTTCCTTTTTCCCCAGTCATTAAGGAAATTGAAATTAGTAAAATTAATACAAAAGAATATAAAAAAAGTGGTAAAATTTGTATTAATAACTTTTTATAAAGTTGAATTCTAATTCCATTTATATCATTATTACTTGCCTTAGCAGTTTCAATTAGTTTATTTGCAAAAAATCTTTTATTTAACATATAAGAAAAAATTGCAAAAACAGCACTAAAAGAAAATACAACTGTGGAAATTCTTAAAACTAGTTCACCTTCAGTATTAAAAACGAATAATAAAATAGCTACAATTATTGCAGGAACAAAAAGTTCTAGCAAAAACATCATATATGGATAATTAAAAGCTTTTTTTCTTATAGATTTTATATAATTTTTTGAATTAGTCTTAGAGCTCTCCTTAGATAAAGACAATTTACTATATACAATTCTTAAAGTTGTATATAGTAAAATAAGTAAAATTGTAATCAAAATCAGAAACTGGGTAGAATATTTTATTCCAACAATTTCTATTTGAAAATCATTATCAATAGAGTTTGGTGGATAATTTAAAACAAATGGCAAAGTAAAGTATAATATAACAGCAATAAGTGCAAATACAATAGTATTAGCAAGTGCTAGTTTTTTTTCAGTATTTATAGTAAAAAAATTTTTAAATTTCATCTGATGTACCTCCTAAATAATTATGTTTTTGTATATAAAGTAAAACTTTTGATATATATTCTAAATCAATCTTAGGCCATTTTAAATTAAATTTTTCTAAAATAGAGTTAGTTATATTGTTATGTAATTTAACTTCATTAGATTTATTAATATTTTTTAAATAAGCTGTAATTCCAAAATAATTTGAATTTGAATTAGTTAATATTTTATTAAAATCTTGCAAAGAAACACATCGAATAGGAATGTTTAATTTTCGTAGGATATTAACTAAGCTAATACAGTTTATATAATTATCATTAAATAAATGGTAAATATTTAAGTTATAGTTTTGATCTTTTAATAGAGTAACTATAAATTTTGCACAATAATCCACAGGAGTGAATTCAAAATTAAATTTTGATAATATTTCTGGAAAAACTTGCAAATCTACGAAAGCTTTAAGTCTATTTAAAAAAGCGTTGTCCTTAAAATTTTCTTGAAATTCACCATCAGAGTATCTATTTGTGATAGTTCCAACTCTATAAATACTAGCAGTAATATTTTCACTTTTACAAGTTTCAATAATCAACTTTTCTGCTTCGAATTTGCTTCTAACATAGACATTATCCTTAAACATTTGTCCAATATATAAATTATTTTCATAAAAATTTGTAGAAGGAGTATGTACTAATCCAAAACCTGATACAGACATAGTAGAAACATAATGAAAAGGAATATTAAATTTCTTACAAAAACTTAAAATTTCTTTTGTGGAATTTACATTAGTTTTATTAAACAATTCATAATTCCCGTAATGTTTTACTAAGGCTGCCGTATCTATTACACAGTCTGAAATATTTCCAAGTTCATTGTATAAATTTGTATCTAATCCAAAAGATTCGTCTAAAATATTACCATCAATGACTTTTATTCTATTCCAATATTTGTTCAAATCCATATCAGGAAAATAAAAACTAAATTTATTTTTTAATCTACTAACTGGATTGACATTATCTTTTTTTCTAATAACACAATTAATATTACTATTTGTATCAACTAACAATTCATATAAAATATGAATTCCTAAAAAACCAGTAGCACCAAATAAAGTAATATTTTTAAAATCGGTTATTTTATTTTTATTTACTTTTTTAATCTCATCTATATTAGGCATTGCAGTAAAAAAAGAAGAAAGATCGTCACTACAATTATCTAATAAGAAGTCAGACAAGTTTCTAATAGTTTTTTGTTCATAAAAATATTGAGTATTAATATTAATTCCTTTTGAATATAAAATAGATTGCAATTTTATTAATGTAAGAGAATCAATATAATAATCAAAAATATTCTCAGTAACACCTATTTTTCTATCTAAACTTAAAACAATAGAAAATATTTCTTGTAATGTTTTTTCAAGCTCATTTTTGGGATAAACATAATCTCGTATACTATTTTTAGGTAAAGGCAAAGCTGATTTATCAACTTTTCCATTTATAGTCAAAGGAATGGCATCTAACCTAGTAAAATGATTAGGAATCATATAACTTGGAAGATTTTTTGATAAATAAATATCTAAATTAGGAATTTCACAATCTGATACATAATATGCCAAAAGAAGACGATGACCATTTAAATTAGTTACTACAACACAAGCATCTTTTATCAATTTGTGAGAAAGTAAATTCGATTGAATTTCACCTAATTCAATTCTATAGCCATTTAAATTTACTTGAAAATCGGATCTTCCCAAATATTTCATTATTCCATTTGAATATAAAATTGCTAAATCACCAGTTTTATATAATTTTTTTCCATTTTCAAAGGGATTATCAATAAAATTTTCAGCAGTTTTTTTAAGATTTGTATAACCAAAAGAGAGACAATCACCAGAAATATATATTTCTCCATGCATTCCTAGTGGTAGTAATTCTAAATCTTTATTAAGAATAAGAATTTTGGTATTATTAATAGGCTTTCCAATAGGTACAGTAGTATAACTATCATTTGGGTTATATTCATAAATCATACATCCAACAGTTGCTTCAGTAGGACCATATTCATTGTAAATATGTATTTTATGATTAAACAATGAAGAGATTTTTTCACAAGCTTTTTTAGTTAAAGCATCACCACCCAAGATAAATTTAGTTATAACACTATTTTCTAAATCTAAATCTTGTAATAAACTAAAATGTGCAGGTGTTAACTTAACTATTTGAACCTTTCTATCTTCAATTAAATTTTTAAATAATAATTGGATATTATCATTTTTATAAATATATATACAATTACCTGAACATAAAGGTGTATATATAGAGGTTACTGTTAAATCGAATGCAATAGAAGAAAATAAAGGAAAATTAGTTTCTTCATTATTTACATAAGTATCAATTGCCCAAGAAATATAATTACTTAAACTTTTATGTGATATTTTAACTCCTTTGGGCTTTCCGGTAGAACCAGAAGTATAAATCATATAACTTAAATCATTTTTATTTAACTTATTATCAATATTAGGTTCAGGGCATTTCTTCGAAAAATCATTTAAGTCTATATTAAATATTTTTTTGGAAAAAATATTTTCAAAAAAAGTTTTATTGGTAAGTACTAATTTAGAATTGCTATTTTCTATAATATAATTAATTCTATCAATGGGATAGTTTGTGTCAATAGGAATATAACAAACTCCTAATTTTTGAGTAGCAATAATTGAAGCAATAAATTCAATTGAATTTTCAAATGCTAAACAAATAGTATCGCCACGCTTAATAGAGTGAGTTTTTAAGAAATAAGCAATATTATTAGCAATATTATTCAAATCTTCATAAGTAACACATTTTTTATCAAAGCAAATTGCTAGTTTCTTAGGATTATTTTGTAATTGTTTTTTAAACATATCATAAACAGAAATAAATCCAGTATTCGTTTCTGTTTGGTTATAATTATTAAAAATAAAATTTTCTTCTTCCGTTGAAATTATTTTTATATCAGAAATTTTTTGATTAGGATTTGAAATTATTTGCTCAAAAATATGAAATAATCTTTTATGAAATAAATCAATATCCTCAATATCAAATATGTCTTTCTTAAAATCATAAAAAACATTAATAAGCCCAGTGTTATCCATGTCGTAAATATGAATATCTAAATTATTTACAATACAATTATTAAATAACCATTTAGTAGAATAAGAAATGTCAGATGTTTTATTATTATCTCTTGCATTCTGATAAGAAAGAGATACATCAAAAAGATTTTTTGAAACATTAAATTTCTTTCTAATAGAGTTAAGTAATAAATCATAAGGATATTTTTGATTTCTAAAAATTGAAAATTCTTGCTTTGAAACCATATCAAAAAAATTCAAACAATTCATATTACGGTCTATTTTTAAAGAAAAAGGAACTGTACTAATAAACATACCAGTAGAGTGTTTTTCTTTGTAATTACATCTATTAAGAACAGGTGTACCAACAGTAGAAAAAGTACTATTATTAATTTTTGCCAAATAAATACTTAATGCAGACATAAAAAGTACAAATAAAGAAATTTTATTCTCATCACAAAATTTTTTTATTTTATCTGAATCTTGCTTAGAAAAAGTTACTTTTTTTCTTAAAGCATCGTAAGAATTAGAATAATCTTCACTTATATATGAACTATTTAAATTTTTAAATTGATCTTCCCAAAATATCTTAGATTTTTCACATTTTGAACTAAGTAAATATTTTTGTTCATCATTAATAAAATCAATATAAGAATACTGATTATCATCAATATTAATAGATTCATTTTTTAATAATGAAGAATAAAAAGAAACAATTTGGTCAATTAAAATACTCATTGTCCACGCATCTGAAATAATGTGATGCAATTTTCCAATGAATCCACCTGTACCATCTTGATTTTTAAATATTACAAATTGATATAAATCACTATTTAATAAAGTAAAATGTTTAGAAATGATATCCTTTTCAAGGTCATTTAAAGAATAGTTATCTGATAAAATAACCTTTTTAACTTTAATATAAGAATAATCTTTAATAAATTGTTTTATTGCACGTCCAGAACCAAATAAATTAATTCTAAGAGAATCATTTTTTTTAATGAAGATATTAATTGCTTTTTCTAGTATATCAACATCTACTTTATCGTTAATTATTAAAGTACCTGCAATGTTTGAAACACAAGTATTTTGATGGAATTGTTCTGTTAACAATATAGACCTCTGAGGATAGGTCAATTTATAACTCACATAGTTCATAATATCACCCCGAAAATTTCTAAAATAATTATATATATAAATAGTAAAAAAATCAAATAAAATTGAAAAATTAATAATATTTGTCAAAAAAAGAATTTTTAAAATAATGGTATTAAAAAGTTATCATATATTATAATGTATATTCTGACCACATATACGGTTATATATATAATAATAATAGAATGTTCAAGTTAGCTTTATATAAGTATTACAAGATCTTAATATAAAAAAGTAAAATAAAATATTGTAATTTAAACAGATTTAATATAAAATAAGCGTAAAGAAAGAGAGGGGATAACCGTGGAAAAAAATAAAAACAGAAAAGTATATGAATCAAGAGCAGTAAAAACATATAGGGAAATGATAGAATATTCCACAAAAAATTATGCAAAAAATGTAGCATATATATATAAAGAAGATTATACAGCTAAACAAATAAAATATATAGAAAAGACATATGAGCAAGTAGGGAAAGATA
>ENA-OPBF01001523-OPBF01001523.1-human-gut-metagenome-genome-assembly--contig:-NODE-1523-length-14949-cov-3.905130_pt1 | contig 14949 bp, 13 predicted proteins | sample MGYA00241067_ERZ501450 | MGnify/ENA primary metagenome ERZ501450 (study PRJEB25962, sample SAMEA2042516) | human gut metagenome | biome: human gut; feature: human-associated habitat; material: faeces... | reverse complement strand
AGCCGCCGAACCATGCTGCGATAACGGAGCCGTCATCGAGGGGCAGAACCGTTGAAGCGTGGCAGGAATCGGTTATCTTCTTGTCGAAGATCATTTCTTTTGTTGCGGAGACGATGATATCATCGCTCGAACTTTTAGCCATGCCTATGGATGCGAGAGCAAACATGAGGCTGATTGCGACGAGAACCGATAAAATTCTCTTGGTCATTTTACTTCCTCCTAAAAATTTCCTATATTATGCCGCGTTTCCACAACGCTCAAGAAGGTTTTGAGCGATTGAAAATCACGTAAAAGCCGCAGGAAAACATCACTTGATCTTTATCTGCCAGTAGGCGATATAGTCTCTTTCATATGTATAAGTGATGTGGATGGTGTCGCCCTTGACAACGACTGCGGGATAAGAGTACTCCGCGAGTCCGGTCTCGAAGGTCTTTATCTTCGTGAAGGTCTTGCCGTCGTCAAGCGAAACGGCGAGGGTGAGGGGCGTTCTGATGCCGGGGATGCCGACGGGGTTATAGACGAGGAAAATTCTTCCGCTGTCGTCGGTGTCGAGGTCGATACCGCTGTTGTTGTTCGGCAGGTTGGTCGGATATGCGCTGCACCAGGTCTTGCCGCCGTCATAGGAATCGCTTCTGTAGATTTTGCCGACCTTTGTTCTTGTGAACATGTGAACCGAGCCGTCCTTCGATTCCCAAAGCGTGGGCTGGATCATCGGGGTCTTGAAGAAGCCGAGGAAGGTCGAATCAATTTCGGGAGTTCTGTTCCAGGTCTTGCCGTTGTCGGTCGATATGTCAACGAAGCATCTGTATTTGCCGCCGAGCTCGGTCGAGCCGGGAGCGAGTATAGTGCCGTTCTTGAGTCTGATGGGCTTGTTCTTGACGGGACCTCTGCCGCCGCTGTTGTCGCCGGGGACAAGCTCTCTGGGAGCTGCCCAGTTCTTGCCGTCGGTCGAGACGGAATAGTAGGTCTTCCAATATTCGGTGTCCTTGCCGACCTTGAAATAGAGGGTTATCGTGCCGTCGTCGTTCTGGAAGAGAACGGGATTCCAGTGGGCGACATTCGGATCGGCGGAAACTCTGATGGGCTCGCCCCATTTTCCGTCCGTGCCGCGCACGCTTGTGAGTATCTTGACATCGTCGTCGCTCTCGGACGAGCCTGCGAACCATGCCGCAACAACTGTACCGTTGTCAAGAGGCAGAACGGTCGAAGCGTGGCAGGAGTCGGTGGGCTTTTCGGTGAATATCCATTCTTTTTCAGCAGAGACGATTATCTTTTTGGGGTTCGTTTCAACCGCTGAGGGCTTGCTGTCGTCCGGCTTGGAGGGGACGGTAGTCGAGCCGCTGTTGTCGCCCGATGCGGGCTTTGTGGTGTCGGCAGCGGGGGTTGTTTTTGTGGGGCCTCTTCTGACTGAGGGCGCGGCGGAAACGGCATCGGTGCCGCTCGTCGCAGGCTCAGCCGTCTCGGGCGCGGCGGTCATCCGCCGCAGGGGCCGTTGCCGCATCCGTCTTGATGTCGGATGCCGCGGTGGTGTCGCTGCCGTCGTTGCCGCTCTTGTCCGAAGCGCAGGCGGCAAATGACAGGATCATAAGAACTGCAATGGCTAAAGCTAAAAATCTTTTCATTTCACAAATCTCCGTAGGGTCTCGAGTTTTTCCGGTTATCCGGTCCTTTAGATGTTTCGAGGCTGCGGATATTCATTACCTGCGCCATATAAGCGGTAATGGAGATCGGCAGCCACCGTTTATATCGTAATTATTATACATCGTTTCGACAGAAAAAGTCAACTTTTTTTAGTAATATTTAACTAATTTTTATCTGAAATTTCGTTAATTTTATCAATTGAATTACAAAATACAATTCTCGCACGGCAGATACACAAATTCAGGTACTTTGCATTAATATTCATACAATATATATGGTCGGGAGCGAAAACCCGCCAAAACGAAAAGAATCCGTGCCGCCGGGCGATTTTACGCTCTGCGGCACGGAAATATATTTATTTGTAGTTTCTCAGAACCTCTTTGTAGAACTCTATCGCCGCGCCGATGGCGGAGAGGTCGATGTTTTCATCTACGCTGTGGACGCTGTTGAATTGCTGCATGTTGATATCGATCGGAGCAAAGCGCAGCGTGCACGGGCAGACATCGCTCATCCAGCGGGCGTCGGTTCCGGCGGCGAGGACGAACGGGGCAACTGCGGCGTGCGGGAACACGTCTCTCGCGCAGCGGCAGACATATTTGAATGCCCTGCTGCCTGTATCAGCCGGTCGGTGGAACTCGTGCCCGTCGGCGGGCTCGGTTATTTCAAGCGCATATTTCTTCGCGAGCTCTCTTATCTTCTCCATGTCGCCGACAAGATCCTCTTCGTCGATGTATCTTATCAGCGCGCTTGCAGAGCACTCGTTGTCGCGCGGGGTCTTGCCCTTCTTTGACTCGATGCTGCCGAAAACGCAGGTCGTGCCGAGCATCGCTGCCGCCTGGGAGTTTATCTTCGGCATGAGCTTTATCAGCAGCGGCTCGAAACACCATAGGTTCGCGAAGATAAGTCTCAGCGGGAAGTTCATATAGGGCAGGAGCGCCGTGAACATCTCGCGCACCTGAGCGGGCATTTTTATCGTCAGCTTCAGCGCGGAAACTTCGGCAATGAATTTTGAAACTCGGGTCACGGGATTGTCGCTGAGCGTCAGCCCTTCGGAGTCGCCCTGAACGGCGCGGACATTTATTCTGTGGTAGCCCTTTTCGTGAACAGCTATCATCGCGCACTTGCAGTCTATCCCGTCTATCGGCGCGCTGATGACCCCGCCGCCCTCGTCGATGGCGAGTTCAAATTCGATGCCCTGCTTTTCAAAATATTTCACGGCTTCGTGTATGCCGTCGCCGAAAATCTCTTCGTTGTGTCCCGAGGCTATATATAAGTTGCATGCGGGTTCAAAATCCTCGGCGAGCAGCTCCTCGACTGCGGAGAGCTCCGCGAAGAGCGAAGTCTTTGTGTCTACCGTGCCGCGTCCCCATATCTTTCCGTCGGATATCTCGCCGAACTTTTTGTGAGTCCAGTCGCCCGTCGCGGCAACAACATCGTGGTGCGACATGAGCAGTATATTCCGGCTCTCGTCGCGCCCGGGGATTTTATAGACCCAGCAGTCCTCGCTGAAATATTTTATCTCGGCGCGCTCGTGCAGCAGCGGAAACAGCTCTTTGACCGCCGCGCGCAGCTTCGCAAACTCCGTGTCGTCATATATTTCGCGGGACGATACGGTCTGACATTCTATCATTTTCATCAGCCGTTCGCCGTTTTCGATATCCTCCTGCTCGGTTGTATAGACCGGCTTTTCGCCTATCGGCTCGGCTTTTTTCGCGGCGAGCGCGGCTCTTATCAGCAGTACACATATAAATATAACAAGAACTGCAAGCACGGCGAGAAGTATATAAAGTCCCATATCGTTCACCCTTTCTCTTTCTGCCACTCATTTTATCATATCTGCGTATTTCATGCAACTTGACTTTTTGGCATATCAGATGATAAAATATAGATACCATGAGTGGCGCATCTATAAGATGCGGCATAATAAAAAACATAAAAACGGAGGGATTCGGTGAGCAAAGAGGGAAATACGGGCGCGAAGATACACTGCGCCGTATGCGGACGCACGTTTGACGCGGCCGCGGATAAATGCCCGAACTGCTCGGCTCCGGCGTCGCTTTCACAGCCCGTCTCGGAGCCAAGGGAAGAGAAAAGAGAGCCTGTATTCGTCTGCACGATATGCGGACATGTCCACGAGGGCAAGGCTGCGCCCGACCGCTGCGAGAACTGTGGAGTCGGCGGCGAGCTGATTGAAGAGCGCCGTCCCGCGCTGACAAGAACATGGGTCTGCACGGTCTGCGGGCTTAAAATAAAGAGCGAAAATGCGCCCGAGAAGTGTCCGAAGTGCGAGTCGCCCGCCGAGCTGTTCAAGGCTCAGAAGGACGGCATCGCGCGTATGCGCTGCTCGATATGCGGCTTTGAAATCGAGGGCGACACAGCGCCCGACCGCTGCGAAAACTGCGGCGTTGACGGGGACATGTTCGAGCCCGTGAAAAACTGACGGAGAGACTGATATGAACGTACTTGTTATAGACGGACAGGGCGGCGGAATAGGCAAGCTGCTCGTTTCCGGGATAAAAAGCGAATATCCGGACTTCTTCGTGACCGCCGTCGGCGCGAACAGCATCGCGACCTCCGCCATGCTCAAGGCGGGCGCCGATGCCGCCGCGACGGGCGAAAACGCAGTGTGTGTCGGGTGCCGCAAGGCGGATGTCATAGCGGGTCCCGTCGGCATAGTCATAGCCGATGCGCTGCTCGGCGAGATAACGCCGAAGATGGCGGCGGCGATAGGGCAGAGCGACGCAAAGCGCGTGCTCGTCCCTGTCAACCACTGCGACAATATAGTCGTCGGCGTCGGGGATATCCCGATGGCGAAGCTCGTTCAGTCCGCCGTGAAAGAAATCGGAAAAGGGTCTTGATTTTCGCTTGAAATGTGATATAATAATCGCGATCTCACGAAGGGATCGGGCTTTCAGAAGAGAGCGAAGATTTTTTTAAAATAACGTGAAAACATTGCCGCGAGGGTAACTGCGCTTCCAGTAGGGAGTGCCGTACCCCCGCTTTTTGTTTTTTCTGAAAGGACGATCCCCATGACAAACAAGAATTCAGTGCGAATCAGAAAGACGGTCATAACCGCGCTGTGCGTCGCGCTGTGTATCGTGCTGCCCATGGCGTTCCACATGGTCAAAAACGCCGGAATGATATTCCTGCCGATGCATATCCCGGTGCTGCTGTGCGGACTTATCTGCGGCTGGCAGTACGGTCTTGTGTGCGGTCTGCTCGGCCCCCTGCTCTCGTCGCTCCTGACCCAGATGCCGCCGATGGCTATCCTGCCGTCGATGATGGCGGAGCTCGCGGTCTACGGCGCAGTGACGGGTCTTATGATGTATGCGTTTAAATATAAGACTACATATCTCTCGCTCTACACGAGCCTCGTTGTCGCGCTCATCTCCGGGCGCGTTGTTTCGGGCATACTCAAAGCCCTCATCTTCTCCGCCGGAAACTATTCGTTCTCCGTCTGGGTGACTGCGTCGTTCGTCACCTGCCTGCCGGGTCTCGCTATCCAGCTCGCGATAATCCCGACCCTCGTAAAAGTTCTTGCAAAAGCTAAGCTCCTGCCGCGCAGACAGGCGCAAAAACAGGCTTGACTTTGATTTTTCTTCGGGGTATAATAATCCCATATTATAAAGGCTGTGACGAAGAACACGGATCTTTTCGGGACGATCAGAGAGGGAAATGTTTGCTGCGAGTTTCCTTCGTCCGCAGGGTCTATTCCGCTTTCGAGCCGCAGGGCGATGAGTTCTGCCGCGTGCCCGCGTTATGGGCTGAGAGTTAAACACAAGGTGGTACCGTGCTTATTGCACCCTTGGGACGGCGGGAGCCGTTCTGAGGGTGTTTTCTATTTAAATATGATGCAGGAGGATATAAAATGCTGGATCTCAGATTTGTCAGAGAAAACCCCGAAATAGTCAAAGAAAACATCAAAAAGAAGTTTCAGGATCAGAAGCTTCCGCTCGTCGACGAGGTCATTGAGCTTGACAAGCTCTGCCGCGCCGCAAAGGGCGAGGCTGATGAGCTGCGCGGCAGCCGCAACCGCCTGTCGAAGCAGATAGGCGCGCTCATGGCGCAGGGCAAGCGCGACGAGGCGGAAGAGGTGAAGGCTCAGGTCAGCGCGAACGCCGCGAGACTCGCTGAACTCGAGAAGCTCGAAGAGGAGCTCGGCGAGAAGATAAAGAAGATAATGATGGTCATCCCGAACATCATCGATCCGAGCGTGCCGATAGGCCGCGACGACAGCGAGAATGTTGAAATCCAGCGCTTCGGCGAGCCCGTAGTGCCCGATTTCGAGGTTCCGTACCATACAGAGATAATGGAGAAGATGAACGGCATCGACCTCGACTCCGCAAGAAAGGTCGCGGGCAACGGCTTCTATTACCTCATGGGCGATATTGCCAGACTTCATTCGGCAGTTATTTCATATGCGCGCGATTTCATGATCGACCGCGGCTTCACTTATTGTGTGCCGCCGTTCATGATAAGAAGCGATGTCGTCACCGGCGTTATGAGCTTTGCCGAGATGGACGCGATGATGTATAAAATCGAGGGCGAGGATCTCTATCTCATCGGCACGAGCGAGCACTCGATGATAGGCAAGTTTATTGACACAATAATCCAGCCTGAGACTCTGCCACTGACCCTCACGAGCTACTCCCCCTGCTTCCGCAAGGAAAAGGGCGCTCACGGTATAGAAGAGCGCGGCGTTTACCGCATCCACCAGTTCGAGAAGCAGGAGATGATAGTCGTCTGCGAGCCGGAGGACAGCAAGATGTGGTTCGACAGGCTCTGGCAGAACACAGTCGATTTCTTCCGCACTCTCGATATCCCGGTGCGCACCCTCGAGTGCTGCTCGGGTGACCTCGCGGATCTCAAGGTCAAGTCTATAGATGTCGAGGCGTGGTCGCCCAGACAGAAGAAGTATTTCGAGGTCGGCTCATGCTCGAACCTCGGCGACGCACAGGCGCGCAGGCTGAAAATACGCATCAACGGCAAGGACGGCAAGCACTTTGCCCATACGCTCAACAACACCGTTGTTGCTCCGCCGAGAATGCTCATAGCGTTCCTCGAAAACAATTTGAATGCCGACGGCAGCGTCAATATCCCCGAAGCCCTCAGACCGTATATGGGCGGCAAGGAGAAAATAGGCGGCTGAGAATAACAGCATATAAAATCAAAGCCATAATTCACTCTTCAAAGTGAGTTATGGCTTTTTGCTGTTTTGTGCAGCCGCGCAGCGGGCTCTTTTTTTACGGTTCGGAGTCAGATAATGGAAGGCTTGAGTATTTATAAGAAATGTGATAAAATCGAGATATCAACAAAAGATATAATGTGGTGGCAACATGAAGACAGGGAAAAGAAAAAATACTGCCGTTAAATGGATAATCGGAATATTGGCAGCCGCAGTGGCGGCGGTGCTTATATTTATTTTGTCTATATTCGCAATAGACCCGATGTTCCATTATCATGCTCCGCTGAAGTTTCTGTCGTATCCGCTTGTCAACGAGCGCTATCAGAATAACGGAATAGCCAGGCACTTTGACTATGATTCGGTTATCACCGGAACCTCCATGACGGAGAATTTCAAAACGAGCGAGGCTCAGAAGCTTTTCGGTTCTGATTTTATAAAGGTCGCGTTCTCCGGCGGCGGATATACGGAAATAGGTGACAATCTCAAGGCGGCTTATGATTCCGGCCACGACATCAAATATGTCATATGGGGTCTTGACTATGACAAGATGATCTACGGCAAGAATTACCGCTATACCGAAAAGGGCGATTTCCCGGACTATTTGTATAACGACAGCAGCCTCGACGATATAAAATATTTCTTCGACCCGGTCGTTATCAGGCTTACCGGAAGCGTTGTGAAATCAACAGTTACGGGCAGAGCGGCAACCTCGTTTGATGTTTATGAAAACTGGAGCGCCGGCTATGAATACGGGCGCGACGAGGTTATAAAGTCGTGCGAGCTCAACGCCTCTGCGAGCAAGATGCAGCAGCTGACCGATGCCGACCGCGCCGTTGTAACGGAAAATCTGAACGAGAATGTTATCAGTATTGTTAAAGCGCATCCCGAGACCACATTCTATTTCTTCTATCCGCCTTACAGCATAGCGCACTGGGGCATGGAGATAAATAACGGTCAGCTCGACAGGACGCTCGGAGCGGAAAATCTGATAACAAAAGAGCTTTTGAAATATGACAATGTCAGACTGTATTCATTCCGCTGCAACTCCGAGCTCATATGCAACCTCGATAACTACAAGGATGCAAAGCACTACGGTGAATGGGTGAACTCGCAGATGCTGCAGTGGATGAAGAATGACGAATACCGTATCACAGAAGAGAATCTCGCCGAATACGAAAAGAACGCCGACGATTTGATAAAATCTTATGATTACGACCAACTCTTCAAATGACGGCGAATATCAACAAACATAATTTTATAAAAGAGCCTGCGGACAGCGGGCTCTTTTGCTTTTACACGGATTTTACTTTCGCTTTACCAAAAGTCGGTTGATGCTTCGGCTTCCTACGGGTTAAACTGATATCGGAAGGGAGAAACCGGGCATATAAACCAACGAAAACGCACGCGCCCGGCAAATAAAGTCATGAAAGAAACCAATGTCGTCAAGAAGGACGGAAGCTTTTTTGAAAAGCACGCAGAGATATGGAAATTCATAAAGTTCACTTTTGCAGGCGCGTCCTCGTCGCTGATAGAGCTCGGCGTGTTCGCTCTGCTCCAGTATGTCGTGTTCAAGTCCCTCAACGATGTCCCCGTGACGGACAGCCCCGTTCTTGCGTTTCTCGGGGTCGAGTATAAGGGCTATATGTATTCGTATTTCATCTCGACCGTCGTCGGCTACGCGATAGCGTTCGTCATGAACAGAAAGATAACTTTCAAGGCGGACGCGAATCCGCTGCTCTCGACTGTTTTGTATTCGATAATGGTCGTGTGTACAATTATTTTCAACACCTGGTTCGGCGCATTCCTCGGCACGCTCATCAAGAACAGCGGCCGCAGCAACGCGCTCATCGAGCTGCTGACAAAGGTCGTCGTCATGACCGTGCCGACCCTCTGGACATATCCGCTCAACAGGTTCGTTATCCACAGAAAGAAAAAGCCCGCTGCAGAACAGGGGGAGTGAATATGCGCTTCAACTCCGACGGAAAATTTAAAATAATGCAGATAACCGATATCCAGGAGATACCGGATGTGTCGCCCGACACAATAAAGCTTATCAATGCGGCTCTCGAAGAAGAGAAGCCCGATCTCGTCGTGCTCACCGGCGATCAGATAAAGGGCTACGGAGTCTCATATAAAGGCAAGGGCGACGCGCTCATAGAAAGCGTCGCCGAGACTGTCGGCAAGCTGCTGAAACCCGTGACCGACAGGCATATCCCGTTCGCCGTCACTTTCGGCAACCACGACAGGCAGGTCGGGATAAGCAACAAAGACCAGTTTGAAAAGATATACAAAGTCCTGCCCGGATGCGTGGGCGAGCAGGCGGAGGGCATCGACGGAGGCGGAACATATAATATACCGATCTTGTCCTCCGACGGCGAACGTACTGCGTTTAATCTCTATCTTTTCGACAGCGGAACTGACGCAAAGGGCGGCGGATACGAGCCGTTTGACCCGCAGATAATAGACTGGTATAAGAAAAAGCGCGACGAGCTGAAAGCCAAAAATGGAGACTACATTCCGTCCCTTGTATTCCAGCACATACCGATGTTCGAGCACTACAATGTTCTCAAAAGAGTCGGCAAGCGCGAAAAGGGCGCGATACCTGCGTTCAGAATACACAAGGGCGAGCATTATAAAATAGACGAGACCAAGTGCGTCGAGGGTTCTGTATTATTAGAGCCTCCGTCGATACCGGACATCAACACCGGCGAGTTCGAAGCGCTCAGCGAAAAAGACGATGTGCTCGGCGTATATGTCGGTCACGACCACAAAAACTCCTATGTCGGAAAAGTCGGCAATATCGATGTCGGTTTCACTCAGTCGGCGGGCTTCAATGTCTACGGCAACGGAAAACAGCGCGGCGTGCGCTGCTTCGTCCTCGACGAGAACGATCCGCGCAATTATAAGACATATACCAAGACATATGAGCAGCTCTGCGACGGCAAGCTCAATACGCCGATAAAAGACGCGATATGGCGCGTAGTCCCCACGACCGTGGACATGGCAAAACCGATGATAGCAAAGGCGCTTGCCGCTCTTGCGGCAGCTGTCGCGCTGATAGTCATCGCCGTCAAATTTCTTTAAACAGACAACTTCTATTTTCATCATGACTCTTCTGCGAAGCTCCGAGGCAACATTCTCCCGGGGCTTTGCGCATTAAAAAAAGACTGCCGCAAGGGCAGTCTTTAATATTATTTATCTTTTTGCGCCGGAGACCACAAATTTTTCATTGTCCGAAACGGCGACATCAACGTCAAAGTACGGCGCGAACACTGCTGATAATTCCTCGGCAGTCAGCATCTCGCGCGAGACGCTGTCAGCCCTGCCCTTGTGGTGCATGCGCAGCGCGTCAAGGCTCATGCCGTGCGCCACGGTCAGCCGTCCGCCGCTTTTAAGCCAAAGGGACAGCCGCTCAACGAGCCTCTCCGGGCTTTCAAAATGCGGGAAAGCGTTATAAACAACGCAGCAGTCGCACAGGCGCTCAACGGGAATTTCCTCAACATCGCCGCAGATCACCTCGACTCTCTGGTCGTGCATCTTCGATGCGGCTATCCGCGCCATCTGAGCCGAAATATCAACGCCGATAACGCGCTCCGCTCCGCGCGCGAGGTAATACGGGAACATGACCCCCGTGCCGCAGGCAACGTCGAGCACGACGGAGTTTTCTTTCACTCCGGCGGCGTCAAGTATGAAATTTATCTTTTCGTCGCTCTTTATCATGTTGGCGTCCCACTCGGGCGCCATGCGGTCAAAGAACGCGGCAATCTCTTTTTTGTTCATGCGTCAGTCTCCCGAAATTTATGCTCATATGATACCACAAGACCGCGCGATTATCAATATCAGCAGGGATAAAACTGCCTGCGGAATTGGCGATACGGAGCGGTGATTTTATTTTGAACGGGCGTCGGCGTGCGAAAACAGATACAGCGACAAATTAGGGGATTGCTATGGCTTAAGCGATAGAGAACTCTCAATCTATAAAACAACGCTTTGCACCCAGCAATCACTCCCACAAAATTAAAAAGGACTGCCAAACGGCAGTCCCTCTTGAAAAACTATCAATAATCTGTAACTCTTATCGTCGAGATGATTTTGGCGCCGAGAAGAGTCTCAAGCTTTGTGCGCAGCTCGCGCTCCGAGGCGACGGGGGTGACAAAGGCGAACTCATCCTCCGGCGCGCCGGCGCGCTTGAGGAGCTTTATCTCGCCGAAAGTCTTCTCCGCCGATGATATGACCTGCTGCTTCTGCTGAGCGCGTGCCCTGACATAGAGCGCCGTAGGCATGTCGAGATAGTCGGAGACATAGCCCTCTTCGCTGTCCGCCCAGCCGAAGAACTTCTGCTTGTTCTCGTGGCGTGCGCAGTCGATAACGTCGCCGACGACCGCGCTCGCGGTGGGCAGCTTGCCCGCGCCTCTGCCGTAGAATACGACATCGCCTATCGCGTCGCCGCGCACGAGAATCGCGTTGAAAACATCATCAACGCTTGCGAGCTGGCTGTGATGATCGACGAATGCGGGGCTGACTATCGCATAGATGTGCTTGCCGTCCTCGCTCTTGCGCGCTCTGCCGAGAAGCTTTATAACTCCGCCCCAGTCCTTGGCGTATTCGACATCCTCGAGTGTTATCTCGGTTATGCCCTCGGTGTGAACCTGGTCGGGATAGACATGCTTGCCGAAGCACAGGGACGCGAGAATGCATACCTTACGGCAGGCGTCGAAGCCGAGAATATCCGCCGAGGGGTCGCGCTCGGCATAGCCGTTGTCCTGCGCGAGCTTGAGCGCGTCTTCAAACGCCATGCCGTCGTTTATCATACGGGTGAGAATAAAATTCGTCGTGCCGTTGAGAATGCCCGCGAATTCGTTTATCTCGTTTGCGGCGAGGCACTGGCTTATCGGTCTGATTATCGGTATTCCGCCGCCGACCGACGCTTCAAAGAGGAAATTCACATTGTGCTCTGCGGCGTATCCGAGCAGCTCGCAGCCCTTCGCCGCGACAAGCTCTTTGTTCGAGGTCACAACGCTCTTGCCCGCCTTGAGGCAGGCGGAGACGAACTCATACGCCGGATGAAGCCCGCCCATCGTCTCGACAACGACCTTTACCTCGGGGTCGTTGAGAATAATATTAAAATCTTTTATAAAAAGCTTCTCATTCGGGTCGCCCGGAAAATCCTTGAGGTCGAGAATATATTTTATCTCAAGCTCCGACTGCGTGCTCTTGCGCACGATGCTGTCGTGATTTTTGTTGATGACCTCGGCAACGCCGCTTCCGACAACGCCGTAGCCCATTATCGCTATATACATGATAACTGTCTCCCCACTGTCATTGATTTTTATTATTTTATCACAAACAGCCCCGGCGATAAAGCCCAAAAGGAAAACTTTCTTACATTTTTATGAAGTATTTTTCAAACTCATTGAGTTTTAAGATAAAATAGTATAATATATATAATAAATTATGCTGTTTTGTCATTGGACGCAGGAAAAAACGGTTGAAAGAAGAGGTGCAGAAAATGTCCCCTGCCACTGTGGAAAAGAGAAGAGCGGTACTTATCAATGTCGCATATATCGCGCTCGTGCTCGGCGCGTTTTATCTGTTCATGAAATATGCATTCTGGACAGTCGCTCCGTTCGTGTTCGCATTCTTGGTCGCCGCCGCGCTCCAGCGCCCGACCAATTTTATCTCGAAGAAAACCCATATCAAAAAGGGAATTGTCTCGGTTATCGCGGTGCTGCTGATAATCGCGCTGCTGATAACAATAGTTGCCCTGACCGGCGCAAGGGTTGTGTCCGAGGTCAAGGGACTCGCCTCGACACTCACCGAGTGGCTCAAGAAAGTGCCCGGTTATGTAAAAAGCTGGGAGACTTCGCTCTATCGCTTCGCAGAGCGTCTGCCGGACGGACTTCAAAGCTCAGCCGAGGATGCGATAAAATCATTCTCGGACAAGCTCCTGCTATCATCAGAAGAGCGTGCGGCACAGCGCGCGCAGGGCGGCGAGCAGAACTCCAATATCAATCTTTTGTCTATCCTCAAGACTCCGCTCAGCGGCGTCTGGTCAACCGCGAAACAGATTCCGAGTATTTTGGTCGGCGTGCTCCTGTTTATTATCGCCGCCTGCTTCATGACCGCCGGATATGACGGAATAGTCGGCTTCATCAAGAATCAGCTGACCCCGCAGAAGCGCAGAACGCTCTCGAAAACTAAACAAATCGTGTTCTCGTCCATGGGCAAACTCGTCAAGTCATATGCGCTGATAATGCTCATAACTTTTGCTGAGATGTCGATAGGTCTTAGCGTGCTGAAAGTCATCGGCGCGTACAAGAGCGGATATATATTTATTATCGCGATAATAACCGCAATAGTCGATATCCTGCCCGTGCTCGGCACAGGTACTGTCGTTATCCCGTGGGCGGTGTTCTCGCTGATAAACGGCAGCTACGGACTCGGAATCGGACTCATTGTCATATATGCCTGCATAACTGTCATACGCCAGATAATCGAGCCGAAGATAGTCGCGAGCAACCTCGGCATCCCGCCGATAGTCAGCATCATGGGCATGTATATCGGACTTCAGCTCTTCGGCTTCATCGGAATATTTATTATGCCGATAGTTATAACCGTGCTCAAGGTACTCAATGACGACGGCGTTATCCATATCTGGCGCAGCTCGAAGAAATCCGTTGAGGCGGACGCCGCGGCAGTCCAGCCGGAGGATGTTTCAGCCGAAGAGGAAAATCAGGAGACCGACGGCGAGCCGAAAGAGTAATTTGTTGACTTTTGGGCTTCTTGTGTTATAATTGAACTGTAGTACAAAATTGTTCGCAAGCACAATTCGGATTTTATCGTGAAAGGACGGTTTTCATGGATATTTTACAGGCAAAAAAAGAAGTTATCGCAGCCGGTCTGCGCCTTGTCGAAAAGGGCCTCATCGCGAGAACATGGGGCAATGTCAGCTGCCGCGTTGACGAGAACAGCTTTGTCATAACCCCGAGCGGAAAGCCCTATGAGGGACTGACCCCCGACGATATCGTCGAGGTCAAGATCGACACCTTGAGCTACGAGGGCAATGTCAAGCCCTCCTCCGAAAAGGGCGTTCATGCCGAGGTCTACAAGGCTCATCCCGAGGCGGGCTTTGTTATCCACACCCATCAGAAGTTCGCTTCCATTATAAGCGCGACCATGCAGGGCATCCCGACGCTCAGCGAAAAAGGCCGCAAAGTTATAGGCGACAAGGTTCTGCTCGGCGCATACGGTCTGCCCGGCACAAAGAAGCTCAAGAAGGGCGTCGCCGCCGCTATCGCCGCAGACATGGACAGCAAGGCTGTTATCATGGCGCACCACGGAGCCGTCTGCTACGGCAAGGACAGCGAGGAGGCGTTCAATGTCGCCGCCACGCTCGAGCGCGAGAGCGCGCTTTATGTTCTCGACCTTTTTGACAGAAAGTTCGGAGAAAAAATTGCCGACCTGAGCGAAATGTGTGTTTCATGGGCACAAAAACACGGAAAAACTATTGTAAAGCATGACGAAACCTGTTATAATAACTCGTACAGAGACGCAAGCGGAAAGATAGTATTCTACGCTGCGGGCGACAAGGAGCATACCGTCACCGTCGATCCCGCAACTTCAGCGGTCAGCGGCGAGGGCGAAATTCCGACAGCCGAGCTTCATCGCGCCATATATGAAGCGCGCGACGATATCAATGCTATTCTCTATTCCCAGGCTCCCGAGGTGCTCGCAGTTGCCGCCATGGGCAAGACTGTTAAACCTCAGCTTGATGACAGCGCCCAGATAATCGGCGTGAGCCTCAAGTGCGCGAAGAATTCGCCCAAGAAGGTCGTCAAGGCGCTCAAGGGTCGCCACTGCGTTCTCGTCAAGGACGGCGGCGCGCTCTGCTGCGGCTCGAATGAGAGCAACGCAGGTGCGGTCGAGATGATCGCAGAGAAGAGCTGCCTTACCTACATAGGCTCAGGCCTCTTCGGTAAGTGCAAGCCGATCAATCCCATCGAGAGCCTGCTCATGAGAGTTATCTATCTCAAGAAATACTCGAAGCAGGCCGAATAAATCAGACACCTACCATCTTCTTGCCCCCGTTTTATACAAAGAAAATCCCGACCTTAACCGGTCAG
>ENA-OPBF01001521-OPBF01001521.1-human-gut-metagenome-genome-assembly--contig:-NODE-1521-length-14956-cov-3.474196_pt1 | contig 14956 bp, 10 predicted proteins | sample MGYA00241067_ERZ501450 | MGnify/ENA primary metagenome ERZ501450 (study PRJEB25962, sample SAMEA2042516) | human gut metagenome | biome: human gut; feature: human-associated habitat; material: faeces... | reverse complement strand
GGTCAGCTGGCGCACTTCCTTTGTGCGGCAGTCGCCCGCGGTGAAGACGCCGGGGGTCTTTGTTCTGCAGCTCTCGTCCGCGATGATATAGCCGTAGTCATCGAGGTCTGCAACATCCTTGAAGCTCTCGTTGTTCGGCATCTGACCGACCGCAATAAAAGTGCCGTCCATCGGAATGGAACGGGGTTCCTCGTCGCCCGTCGCTATCTTTATGCCGTCGAGCTCGTCGCTGCCGATGAGTTTGACTACCTTCGTGTTCATGAGAACCTTTATGTTATCTTTCTCGCCGAGCTTCTTGACAAGAGCCTTTTCGCCCCTGAACTCATCGCGTCTGTGTATAAGCGTGACGCTCTTGCAGTAAGACGCGAGGAAGAGCGCGGACTGGAGAGCGCTGTCTCCACCGCCGACAACGGCGACATTCTTGCCCTTATAAAAAGCTCCGTCGCACACCGCGCAGTAGGACACTCCCCTGCCCGCGAGGTCGTTCTCGCCGTCCGCTCCAAGCGGTCTGTGGCGCGCTCCGGTGGCGATTATAACGCACTTGCACTGGTAGCTGTTTGAATCGGTTATGACGGTTTTTATCTTTCCGTCGACTATTTTTATTACCCGCTCAAGCTCAACATCCGCGCCGAGCTCCATCGCCTGCGAAACGAGGTTATCCGCAAATTCGCTGCCGCTTATCTGCGATATTCCCGGATAGTTTTCAACTCTCGGTGAAGAGGTTATCTGACCGCCGAAGGACTCGCCCTCGGTCACGAGCACGGTTTTTCCCGCTCTGAGCGCATAGATTGCCGCCGTGAGTCCGGCTGTGCCGGCGCCGACGATAACGATATCAAATTGCTGCATTTCTTTTTCCTCTGAATATGGCAAAATTTTTCTTTAATGCGCCGAAAACCGGGTGAAGCCGCGCTCCACCCGATCTTCCGGCGTTTATCAGTGCATCAGCACTGCTCAATGAACTTTTTGATGTTTGAAAGATTGACGAAGCTCTCATATCCGTCTCCGTCGGTGACGATGAGAGTCGGAGCCTGTCTGATGCCGTATTTCATCGTCAGATCCTCCTGAGCCTCTGCGTCGATCTTCTCGTAGCCGATATTCGCCTTGTCAAGCAGAGTATAGGCTATCTTGCAGTTGGGGCAGGTCTTTGTGGTGAAGAGCATGACCTTTGCGCCGTTTGATGCCTTGGGAGTCTCCTCGTGCTTGCCGTCCTCCACGGTGTGGCTGACGGTGCGCTCATTCTTGAGATGAGACGCGCCGAGGTTATAGACGGTTCTGTCCTTGAACTCCTGCGCCTTGCCGTCGTTCCAGTTCTGGACGGGGCGATAGTAACCGGTGATACGGCTGTAGACCTCGGTCTGACCGCCGCACTCGGGGCAGGTAAAGTGCTCGCCCGCGATGTAACCGTGATCCTTGCACACGGAGTAGGTCGGGGAGATCGTGTAATAGGGCAGCTTGTAGTTCTCGGCTATCTTGCGCACGAGAGAAGCAGTCGAGGTCCAGTCGGGCAGCTTCTCGCCGAGGAAGGCGTGGAAGACTGTGCCGGAGGTGTATCTCGTCTGAAGATCATCCTGAATGTCGAGCGCCTCAAAGATATCCTCCGAGAACGAAACAGGAAGATGCGAGCTGTTGGTGTAATAGGGAGTGCCGCCGTCCTTCGCTGCGGTGATGATATCCGGGAACTGAGCGACATCGTGCTTTGCGAAACGATAAGTGGTGGACTCGGCGGGAGTTGCCTCAAGGTTGTAGAGATCGCCGTACTTCTCCTGATAGTCGGAGAGGCGCTCACGCATATGGTCGAGGACTTCCTTGGTGAACTGCTGGGTCTTCTCGTGGGTCATGTCCGCTCTGAGCCACTTTGCGTTGAGACCGACCTCGTTCATGCCGATAAGGCCGATGGTCGAGAAGTGATTCTCGAAAGTGCCGAGGTAGCGTCTGGTGTAGGGATAGAGACCCTCGTTGAGAAGCTTCGTGATAACCGTGCGCTTGACGCTGAGCGAACGGGCGGAGATATCCATAAGCTTGTCGAGTCTGCGGTAGAAGTCCGCCTCATCCTCTGCAAGATATGCGATTCTCGGCATATTTATCGTAACAACGCCTATAGAACCGGTGCTCTCGCCGCTGCCGAAGAAGCCGCCGGACTTCTTGCGAAGCTCGCGCAGGTCGAGGCGCAGTCTGCAGCACATGGAGCGGACATCGCTCGGCTCCATATCGCTGTTGATGTAGTTAGAGAAATAAGGTGTGCCGTACTTTGCGGTCATCTCGAAGAGAAGTCTGTTGTTCTCAGTATCCGACCAGTCAAAGTCGCGGGTTATGGAATAAGTCGGGATGGGATACTGGAAGCCGCGTCCGTTGGCGTCGCCCTCTATCATGGTCTCGATGAACGCCTTGTTGACCATATCCATCTCTTTCTTGCAGTCCTTGTACTTGAAGGGCATCTCCTTGCCGCCGACAATGGCGTTGAGCTCGGCAAGGTCGTTGGGAACGGTCCAGTCAAGGGTTATATTCGAAAACGGAGCCTGCGTGCCCCAGCGGCTGGGGGTGTTGACGCCGAAGATGAACGACTCGATGCACTTCTTGACCTCGCGGTAAGAGAGGTTGTCCACCTTAACAAACGGGGCAAGATAGGTATCGAACGAGGAGAACGCCTGAGCGCCCGCCCACTCGTTCTGCATGATGCCGAGGAAGTTGACCATCTGATTGCAGAGGGTCGCAAGGTGGCTTGCGGGAGAAGAGGTTATCTTTCCGGGAACGCCGCCGAGACCTTCCTGAATGAGCTGCTTTAAAGACCAGCCCGCGCAGTAACCGGTGAGCATGGAGAGGTCATGGAGGTGGATATCGCCGTTTCTGTGGGCGTTTGCTATCTCTTCGTCATAGACCTCGGAGAGCCAGTAGTTCGCGGTGATCGCGCCGGAGTTGCTGAGAATCAGTCCGCCGACGGAATATGTGACGGTCGAATTCTCTTTAACGCGCCAGTCGGAAACCTTGACGTAGCTGTCAACCAGCTCCTTGTAGTCGAGGATGGTCGACTTCATGTTTCTGACTTTTTCGCGCTGCTTTCTGTAGAGGATATACGCCTTTGCGACATCGGCGTAGCCCGCCTGGCTGAGCACCGACTCGACGCTGTCCTGAATGTCCTCAACGGCGATAAGTCCGTCCTTGATCTTGCCCTCGAAGTCCGAAGTGACCTTGAGTGCGAGCAGGTCGATGACCGTCGGATGAGTTTCCTTGTTGAGCGCGTCGAAAGCCTTTGATATAGCCGAAGATATCTTCGCTATATCAAAATCGGCGACTGCGCCATCTCTTTTGATAACCTTGTACATCATCATGCCTCCATTTTCTTTTCCAAATATATGTCAAAATTATATTACGCTTCATTTGCGCTGTCTGCCTACAATTATAGATGCAACCATGGCAAATGTCAACAGCAAAATACAAGATATTGTGTAGAATTTATTTTTCTACCCCAAGATGTTCCGAGTTCCAGTGTCCGTTATATTCCCCTTATCTCGACATTCGGGACATTTTTGCGGACTATATCCGCGAAAGAGCGCAGTGTTTCGCGACTGTGCGAGCCGAGACCCTTCTGCAAAACGAACTCGGAATCGGTGAAGTTCTGGAGAAAATATTTCTCGTCGCCCTTGAGCCACTCGCCTATTTTCTCAAAGTCCTCCGCGCTGTGCAGCTCGCGCACAACGGTCGTGCGGAACTCAAAATCGGTCTTTCCGCCCATGAGCAGGTGCACGCTCTCATATATCGGCTCCATGTCGAATTTTTCGAGTCCGACCGTCTCGGCATATTTTTCTGGCGAATTTTTGATATCCATCGCCACATAGTCAACGAGCCCAGCGTCTATAAGCGACTGCATCTTGTCCGGGAAAGTTCCGTTGGTGTCGAGCTTGACCAAATAGCCCATGTCTTTTATGCGCCTTGCGAAGTCATCGACGTTTTTATTGACAAGCGGCTCGCCGCCTGTTATGCACACGCCGTCGAGCATACCCTGACGCTTTTTGAGAAACGCAAAAAATTCTTCCTCCGGAATCTCATATTCGTCCCCGCCGGGAAGAATCAGCTCCGAATTCTGGCAGAACGGGCAGCGGAAGTTGCATCCGCCGAGGAACACAGTGCATCCCATCTTGCCGGGAAAATCGAGCAATGTAAGTTTTTGCAGACCTCTGACGCGCATACCGATACCCCTTTTCAAGCCGTAAAAATCGAGACGGAGAAAATCGGTCTTTCCGTCCCGGCAAAATCTATTATATACCACGAAAGCGCTCTTGTCACCAAAAACATCTTGAAAAATTGCACAAAGATTACCACAAAATAATGTGCATATTATCGCCGCGATACATATATGTTGCATTTTCCGCGAAAATTTGATACACTCATAGTATAATACAATCCCAATATATATGTATAACTGCGGAGGTGTCTTAATTGGCTGGAAAAAGACCTGTTGCGGCGATACTCTATGACTTCGACCGCACACTTTGCACAAAGGATATGCAGGAATATCAGTTCATTCCGAGCGTCGGCATGGAGCCCGCGGATTTCTGGGGGCTCGCCAACAGCTACGCCGAGGAAGAGCATATGGACAAAATCCTGTCATATATGTACATCATGATAAAAAAATCGCAGGAGTGCGGGATTCCGCTGACGCGCAAGAGCGTCATGGAGTGCGGACGCGCGATAGAACTGTATAAAGGTCTGCCCGGCTGGTTCGACCGCCTCAACCGCTTCGGCAGCGAGAACGGCGTGACCGTCGAGCACTATGTCCTCTCTTCGGGGCTCAAAGAGATAATTGAGGGGTCCGAAATAGGCAAATGCTTCAAAGAAATTTTCGCCTGCGAGTTCCTTTACGGCGAGAACGGCGAGGCAGTCTGGCCGAAAACCGCTGTCAACTATACTGCAAAGACCCAGTTTGTCTATCGCATAAACAAAGGCGTGCTCGATGTATCTAACGACAAAGATCTCAACCGTTCTACACCCGATAACAAGCGCCGCGTTCCGTTTTCCAATATGCTCTATATCGGCGACGGGCTCTCCGATGTCCCGTGCATGAAGATGGTCAAGGCATACGGCGGATATTCTATAGCCGTCCACAACAACGAACCGCGCCAGCTCGAGGGCGTGAGTGACCTGCTCTATCACAACCGCGTTGACTTCGCCTTCGCGGCAGACTACTCAGAAAACAGCGAGCTTGACATAACCGTCAAGGATATCATCCGCAGAATAGCCATAGACAGCACCCTGCGCGACGAGCACAGCAAGCAGAAGCGCCGCTCGAAATGCTGCTGCGCGGACATCTGACGGAGGATAAATATGTCTGTATTTTTTACCGCCGCGGTGTGCGTATACAACACGGAAAAATATCTTCGCGAATGTCTGGATTCCGTTCTCAATCAGAGCTACAAAAATTTCGAACTGCTCATAGTTGACGACGGCTCGACGGACTCAAGCGGCTGCATCTGCGACGAATACGCAGAAAAAGACAGCCGTGTGCGTGTCATTCACACGGAGAATCAGGGTGTATTGCTCGCGCGAAAGACTGCGTTTGAGAATGCGCGCGGGGACTATTTCATCGTCTTTGATTCGGACGACACCGTCTCGCCCGAGCTGTTTTCGAGATTGAGCGAAAAAATCGAGCAGTGCGCACCGGACATGATATTCTTTGACTATAATAAAATAAACGGCGAAAATATCATGCATGAAAAGACATTCGACGGCGAGCGCACTTTTAATAAGGACAGCAAAAAAGAACTCTGGGAGCTGCTGCTGCGCTCGAAGTTCAACTCACTTTGCTGCAAGTGCATAAGGCGCGATAAATTCGACTATGATATAGACGCGGCTCACTACAAAGGCTACAGTCGCGGCGAGGACAGGCTCGTCTCGGCGCATATGCTGAGCCGGCTCAACACTTTTTGTTACCTGCCCGAGGCACTTTATAACTACCGCACCTCGGCTTCCTCTCTGACGCGGACATATTCGTTTGAGAATCTCGTCATGTCCTCCCGCGCTACAGAGGAGATTCGCCAAATGATCTCGGCTGACGGCTGCCTCGACGGCGAGTGCGAAGCGCTCATATGCTCTCTCGCGAGGATGATCTACCGCAATTTTCTCTATCCCAACGCCGTCTCTCTATCTAAAAAAGAGACCATTGAGCTGATAAAAAAGAGCGAATCTCTCGGCATCTATAAGCTGTGCACCGATCGCAGAGCGGACAAATATTCTTCAAAGCCGGAGAATCTTAAATTTTCGCTGTTGAGAAATAAAAAATACTCCCTGCTCGTTGACGCAGTGAGGCTCAAGAGCAGGATATAAGTCGAAGAGAGTCGATTGCCTTGACAAAATTTCTGCCGGGCGTTATAATATTCTCCCGAAAACTGCCCGTGCGGAAAGGAAGTGAGAGCCATGGGCGCAGAACAAAAGAAAATCGTTGCCCAAAACAAAAAGGCTTTTCACGACTATTTCGTGCTCGACAGATACGAAGCGGGAATCGAGCTTTGCGGCACGGAGGTCAAATCCATCCGCCAGGGCAAGCTCAATCTCAAGGACTCATGGTGCTCGATAGTCGACGGCGAATTGTTCGTCAACGGAATGCACATCAGCCCCTACGAGCACGGCAACATCTTCAACCGCGACCCTCTGAGGGTGCGCCGCCTGCTGATGCACAAGCGCGAGATAATGCGCCTGCTCGGTCAGACGAAGCAGGAGGGCTTGACCCTCATCCCATTGAGCGTATATTTTGTCAAGGGGCGCGCCAAGGTTGAGGTTGGGCTGTGTAAGGGCAAAAAGCTCTATGACAAGCGTGAGACGGCGGCGAAGAAAGACGCCGCGCGCAATATCGAGCGCAGCATGAAAAACTTCTGATTCAATCGGCAAAAGCCGTTTGATATATGGGGATGAAAGGATTTCGACGGGGAGGTTGAACTTCGGTAAGCGGGCAGCGGTGTGGGACCGCTATAAAACCCATACGTTTAAATAATAAACGACAACAAAACAGTTTTACAAGCTGCTTAAATAGCAGCCGTCTTTGCCGGGAGTACTGCGGCCCGGTACAAGGCGTCGATTAGCAGTGAACGTGCACGGGTGAGCGCTACGTAACCCGTCATGAACAACGGAACTACCGAACCGGTGAGCCTGCCTGACGGCGCTCCGGCGAGGGAATCTTAAAAGACAGGCTACGCCCGTAGAAAGCTGTGGGGAGCCCTTTTCGGACGCGGTTTCGATTACCGCCATCTCCACCATGAAAAAAGCACTTGCTGTTGCAAGTGCTTTTTTCAATGAAATTCGTTCTTCGGAACGAGTGAAATATGCCTGCGGCATATGAAGGAACAAAATTTTTTCACTTGATGTGCAGCATCAAATTTCACAATTTACGAAGTAAATTATTTCACCGCGAGCAGTGCGAGCGATTTCACTAAAGTTTACAATTGCATGAGTTGAAACCGCTGTTATTGCAAATGATTTTTCCACCGTAACCGACAATCAAGCCGGGAAAGTTCTTTACTACTCTCCCGGCTTGATTTTTATTTTTGCAGTCATATTCTGACTGCTTCAACCTCGTTTCCGTGTTCCGTTATTATATCTATAAGATCGGTTGTTTTCAGCCACACCGTTGCGGTGTTGTCGTTCGGGTGGACTCCGATGAGCCCGTCATTGACAAGTTCTTCGTCGAGGAAGAATTTCACTTTTTTCTCGCTGTCGTTGAGTATACCGAGCGGCGTCACTGCGCCGGGTATCAAGCCGAGCAGGTTCATCAGATCATTTTCCGATGCAAAGCTCAGCGGGCGTGTGCCGTGCTCCTCCCTGAATTTTTTCAGGTCAACGCGCTTGTCGCCCCTGACAGTTATGAGATAATAATTGCGCTTCTTGTCGTCTCTGACAAATAAGTTCTTCGCGTCCGCCTCCTGGTGCGGCAGCTTAACATGCGACATCTCTTCCATATTGAACACCGCGCCGTGCTCGGTCACTTCGTATTCTATTCCCCTGCTTGTCAGGAAATCATACACTTCCTGCTTATTCATAATTTCATCCTCTATTTAAAGAGGGCTGCCGCATCGGGCAGCCCTCTTGCTTTTATATCAGTCCGGCGTATAAGTGAAGGTGAAGCAATGCGAGCGGAGCGTCGCCGCGCCCATTATGTTGAGCCTGAATGCGTTGCCGCGCATTGTCTGATTGCCTATTCTCATGCTTGAAATATAGCCGCAGCTGCTGCCGCGTGCGCTGTCATGCTCGAGTATTTTTATCCACTGCGCAGGGTCGCTCTGGAGCGTTATGCGCTTTGATGAATCAACCTTTGCATTATACGCTTCGACCTTCTTGCGAAGCTCCTCGCTCGAAATGGTCAGCGTGCGTTTGACATTGCCCTCGGGGCTTGTCCTGCCGCCCGCGAGATAAGGATAGCTGCTTTGACTGCCGCCCCAGACATTCGCGCTCGAAGCCGTCTTCCCCGCCGCCGTTGAAAAATACGGAGTGAACGCAGGCGAGCCGTAATATGCAAGATATTCGCCAAGCGTCGCTTTTATCGCGTTTTCGATAGATGAGCTTGTACCGGCGTAGCTCTCGCGGAACGCGTGGTTCGAGGTAGTCATCTTAAAATTCTGGCGCTTTGCGTAGGTGTAAATCGCGACCATCTGCGACTTTATCGACTCAAGCGGCGCGGACGGACCGACCTCGGCATATGCAGTCTTGCCGAGATATTCGGCGAGCGAATAGCTCTTGCCGTTATATGTAACCTTGCTCGGTAAATTTGAATCTTTAACGAGGCTGATGCCGGGGTTGTTATAATAATGAAGCAAAATCTGCTTGTATGTCCAGCCGCGACGCGCATATTCGGACGCGCCGTTCTGGCTCATGCCGACTCCGTGGCCGTAACCGTAGACGGTGAAAACAAAAGTACCCGTCTTTGAAGAGCTGTGCCTTGTCGTAGTCTCGGTCGGTTTCTGGGTGGGCTTAGTGGTCGGTTTTCCAGTCGTGTTCGGGCGAGTCGTGGGCTTTGTCGAGATAACCGTCGTCAGGACGGTTGAGCCCTCGGCTATCGAGCCGGGCGCAGTGCCATTTGTCTGCTCCCCAGTTGTTTTTCCGGAGTCGGCAGTGTCGCCATTCGGACGCTCTACGTCGGCAATAATCATATCGTCTATATCATCAATTATCCCGTCCGTATTGCTCTCGCTTGTGTCGGACTCGCGTGCGTTAATGAGCACCGCGCTGACCTGCGAACCGTAGCCCTTGACCAAAAATGTAATCGCAGTTCCGATAAGCGCCGCGAGCAGGATAATAGCCGCCACAATGAGCGCGGTCTTTTTGCCCGAGCGCACCGGAGCCGATTTGTGATGGGTCGGATGTTCGCCGTCCGTGATTATTATTGACGCATCGTCGCTGACATCGTGCATGACAAAGCCGTTGCGCGCATAGTCGGCGAGCGCGGAATAGAGCCTGTGGACGCAGGCGTAGATAAACTCCTGCGTGGTCTCGCCCTTGCGGCTGAAGACCTTGAACACGCGCGCTTTATTCTCGTCCGCTATGCAGATGAGCATGAAATGCTTGCTGTCCTCATCGTCGTTGCGGAACACATTCGATATCGCCGCACCGATTGATGCGCCGCTCTTCGCTCTGGCGCGTCCCGCCATGGCGGCTATATATTCGCCGTGACTCTCGTCCTCCTGCCGCTCGATATCGACCGACCGGGCGAATATAGCATCGCCGAAATCCGATTCATCGTCATAGGGCAGGACAGAGAACACGAACGGGCTGTTTTTGCTTGAAGCAACCGCGACGGAAAGTCCGCGCTCTTTCAAGAGCGCAACGACCTCTTCCGGATCGCACTTTTCTTCAGCACTCGGCTCGCCGGCGCCGTTCGCATCCGGTTCGGTAGTGTTTGCGCTTTCGGCAGCTTTTTCAACGGGCAGGAACACCAATTTCAGTTCTTCGGCAACCTTGGCGCATCTGCCGTCGGAAAGGGGCAGAAAAACCAGCGTCTGGCTGCCGCTTTTCTCCATAAAGCCGCTGTATTTGCCGTCGTCGGTCACAAGTATCTGTGCATCGGCAGGCATCAGACACTGATCCTCATCCGCCTTTTCAAGCACTTCGGCTATTCTGTCGGAGGACGCGGTTTTTGTTCTGAGCGCGTCGAAAAGCAGCTTCTTTATCTCGATATAATGCCGCTCGGAAGCCGCGAGAACCACAGTCTCCGAATCTCCGAACGCTCCGGCAAGGGCAGAAAACAGCTCGCGGCTGTCCGTGAACTGCTCAAAGCGGCACTCCCCGTAGGCTGCGGCAAAGACGGACTCATATTCCGCTATCGCCCTGCGCGGGAGAGGCTGATTGACAAAAGCCAGGAGCGAGATCTTATTTTTCAAAATATCACCTCATTAGTTGGGATACCATCTGTTTGCGTTTTTGTAGGGGTTCTGTTTCTTGTCTTTATCATACCAGGCCTGAGGATATCTCGGGTTGGGGTTGGTCTTGACGAGCGAAGTATCAACTTCTTCACTCTCGCCGTCGCGCACCATTCGTGCCACAACGACAAGGCGTGCGTTGTCGAACTCATACAGGCAGGTCGAAAGAGTGAGAATCTTGTCGGTCGGCTTGATATCGACGCCCGTTGTGTAGAGCTTTCTCGAATCAAGCTCGGCTATATACTGCTCGAAGCTCGCCTCGCTTATATTCGTCCAGACATAGTTGAAGAAATATCCGTTGTCCTCGGCGGTGGTCGCATTTGTGATAAACACCGCGTAGACCTTCCACTTGTAGTCGTGATAGATGGTGTTGAACTCGATTATCGGATTGTTTATGAATCCGCGCGTGGTGCGGTAATCGAAGAGCTTGCTGAATATCTTGTCCGAGCTGCGGGTGCTGTGACCGTAGATTATGCTGTTGCGGTCAAGCGGCTCGATTGAGTTCGCATGAGCCAGGAACGGGTTTCCGAGATCCGTGTATCTGTGGGTGAAGCTGCGTTTGAGATAATACGAATCGTTGTCGGTCTGGAGAATCGGGAAGTCCATCTTGAGCTTGTCTATCTTCAGCCAGCCGACGAGGTCGGTGTTCTGCGCATACGCCTCGGCGTATTTTAGCTGCATACCCTCGGGAAACTTGACATTCGGGTATTTCTCCTTTATCTCGTCCCAGGTCAGCTCCTCGCTGGGCTTGATATCTTTTATGTCGTTGTCAACGATGTTGGGCTGAACAAGATATGTGTTTATCAGCATTCCCGCGCTGACGAACACCGTGATTATAGCCGCCATAAAGACTATCTTGCGGACTATCTCGGAGACAGCGTCGCCCTTCATCGGGATGATGCCCTTTATAAATTTTTTGAAGCCCTTTTCGTTTCCGTTATTCTTCTCGTTCTCGCTGACCTCGCGCTCATATTCGCGCAGTGAGCCGCGGTCGCGCTCGCTGAGGTTGACGGCAAAGGTCGAATCTGTCGGCATATCGAAATCGTCGAGCGCCTGCTCGGTCGGGTATTCCGGTTCGGTCACTTTCGGAATATCCTCACCGCTCAAATCGTCGGGCGGGATAAACTTATATAAATTGTCCTTTTTCGGCTCTGCGGGTTTCTCCGGCTCGGACTCGATTATGGGCTCGAGCTCGGACTCCGGCTCAGATACCGGCTCCTTTTCTTCGGTCACGGCGCCGCTTTCCTGCCGTGACTCCACCCCGGTTTCATCGTCGTCGCTGTCAAGGTACCTGCGCGCGAGATCTTCCATTTCGCTGCGCTGTGCCGCAGGTTCGTCGTCCTCAACCGATGTGTAGTGCTCAAACATCTCCCTCATATCGGGCAGCGAAAACTCGCCGTCTTTTCTGTTTTTGTCAGACATACTCTTTCCTCCGATACAGGTTTACTTCATTTTCTCTTCCAGCATCAGGCGTGCAAGGTTAAGCGCCCGCGACGCCGTGACATATCTGTTATATTCACGGTCATTTTCATGGCCGGTGACTATCTTTTCGACGACTGTACGCTCGCCGTCCGTGACCGCCGCAAAGCTCAGTCCGCCGGGCAGAATACCGTCGCCTCCCGGTCCTGCAAGACCGGTTGTGGATATCGCTATATCCGCGCCGCTCACGCGCTTTGCGCCGAGCGCCATCTCGCGCGCCGTCTGTTCGCTGACAGCGCCGTAAGTGTCAAGCGTCTTTAGCGAAACGCCGAGGAGCTTTGTTTTTATATCATTCGAATAGCTGACTATTCCGCACTCGAAAACCTCGGACGCGCCGGGGATATCAGTCAGCCTTTTGGGGATATATCCCGCCGTGCAGGATTCGGCAGTCGCTATCTTTTTGCCCTTTTCTTTGAGCAGAGCGACAACGCGTTCTTCGATGCTGTTCATATCGGTGCCGTATACGACATCGCCGAGCCTGCTGCATATCTCATCAACTACAGGCGCGCACATTCTGTCCGCCTCGTCGGCGGTTTCCGCCTTCGCGGTTATCCTCAGCCGCACCTCGCCGCTTTTTGCATACGGTGCGACGGTCGGATTCTCTGCGTCGAACATATCCTCTATCTCTTCGGCGACCGAGCTCTCGCCCATGCCGATTATATTGACCGTGTGTGAGACTATCGCGCCGTCGGAATATTTTTTCAAAAATCCGCGCACGCTCTCATTGAACATCGGGACGAGCTCGCCGGGAGGGCCGGGCAGGATAATAACGCACTTGCCGTTCTTTTCGAGCGCCGCGCCGGGTGCCGTGCCGTGGTTATTCTCAAACACAGTGCCGCCGACGGGCAGCATCGCCTGCTTGAGGTTGTTCTCGGGCATATTGCCGCCCTTTGATTTGAAATATGAGCGTATGCGCTCCGCCGTGTCTTCGTCCTCCCTGAGTTCGAAACCCATGACCTCACAGCAGACCTCTTTTGTCAGATCGTCGTCCGTGGGGCCGAGTCCGCCGGAAGTAATAACAATATCACTGCGACCGAGAGCCGTTTTCAGCTCCTGCGCGAGGCGCTCGGGATTGTCCCCGACGGAGCTGCGGTGCATGACGGATATGCCCATCGCCGCAAGCTCTTTTGAGAGAAACTGCTCGTTGGTATTGAGGATATCGCCGAGCAGAAGCTCGGTTCCGACACAGAGAATTTCACACACTGCCATTGTTACTCACCTTTTGAAAAAGCTTTTATAACCGTAACTTTTGTGCCCTCGACCGCACGCTTTATGGGCTCGTCCCATTCGGTGCCGCGCTCCGCCTTTTCGACTCCGGCTATTGTCGGATGGGTGCGCGGATGCTTCGGAGTGAACACCGTGCAGCAGTCCTCATAGGGCTGGATGGATATATCAAATGTCTCAATCTTTCTAGATATCGCAATAACTTCGTCCTTGTCCATGCCGATAAGCGGACGGAATACGGGCATCGAGGTCACAGCGTCTGTGCAGGCTATTGCGGGCATGGTCTGGCTCGCGACCTGACCGACGCTCTCGCCTGTTATCAGCGCCTGGCAGTCCTCTTTTACCGCAATCTCCTGCGAGATGCGCATCATCATGCGGCGCATGATAAGCGTGAACACCTCTTCGGGGCAGTTATCTTTTATAAGCTCCTGAATCTCAGTAAACGGGACAACGAAGAGCATAATGCGTCCGCTGTATTTTGCGACCTGACGCAAAAGCGAGTGGACTTTCTGCTCGGCGCGCTGGCTCGTATAAGGCGGAGAAGCGAAGTGGATAGCTATCAGCTCCACGCCGCGCTTTGCCATCATCCAGCCTGCAACGGGGCTGTCTATTCCGCCGGAGACGAGCAGAGCCGCCTTTCCCGCAGAGCCCGAGGGCATACCGCCCGCGCCTTTGAGCTGGTTGCCGTGAATAAACGCGCACTTGTCGCGCACCTCGACGTTTATTATAACATCGGGGTTATGAACATCGACTTTCAGATGGTGGAATTTCGAGAGTATCTTTCCGCCGACCTCTCTGCATATCGCGGGAGAATTGAGCGGAAACTTCTTGTCCGCGCGCTTTGCCTCGACCTTGAAAGTCGATGCGGCGTTGAGCAGGGGAGCCGTATATTCAACGCAGGTGTTGAGAATAATGTCCATATCCTTTTCGACTGCGGCGGCGCGAGAGAGTCCGGCTATGCCGAAGACCTTGAGAAGTCTTTCGGTCGCTTCGTCGAGATCGGCATCCTCGGGTCCTTCGACTATTATCGTCGACTGCGCGGGGGTGCAGGTGAATTTGCCGAGCGACGCGAGTCTGCGACGGATATTCGCCATGAGCATATCTTCAAAAGTGCGCCTGTTGAGTCCCTTGAGTGCAAGCTCACCGTTTTTGATGAGAATAACTTCCTTCATGTTGTGATTCCTTTTTTATTTATTTTACTTATTTTTTCTTATTGTTTTCTGCCCCTCGGCAATGCCGTCGATGAGCATGTCTATCTCTTCTTTTGTGGTAAAACGCGAGAAGCTGACTCTGAGCGGGCTCTTTCTGACTTCGTCGCTCAGCCCCATATTTTTGAGCACCGAGCTCTGATGTCCCTTTGAGCACGCCGAGCCGCTCGAGACATAGACGCCGCGTGAAGAGAGGAAGTTGAGCATCGGCTCGGAGTTTATGCCGAGCACCGAAATATTGGTCACATACGGCAGCGCGTCCTCCGGCGAGTTTATAACAACTCCGCCGAGAGCCAGAAGTCTGTCCCGCATATAGTCGCGAAGCTCAGTAACTTCTTTGAGCTCAGCCGCAAGATTCGGCAGAGCCGCAGCCGCCGCGCCGAAGCCCGCTATTGCAGGCATGGGCTGAGTGCCGGGGCGCAGTTTTTCCTCCTGCGAGCCGCCGAAAACTATCGGCGACAGGCGCACGCCCTTTTTGACATAGAGTGCCCCCACGCCCTTGGGTCCGTGTATCTTGTGGGAGCTGACCGTCATCAGGTCAACGCCCATCGCCGCGGGCTTGAGCGGCAGTTTGCCGAAAGCCTGCACCGCGTCGCAATGAACAAGTGCGGGCGACTTCGCGCGCGTTACCGCAGTTCTCGCCGCTTC
>ENA-OPBF01001507-OPBF01001507.1-human-gut-metagenome-genome-assembly--contig:-NODE-1507-length-15089-cov-3.058933_pt1 | contig 15089 bp, 15 predicted proteins | sample MGYA00241067_ERZ501450 | MGnify/ENA primary metagenome ERZ501450 (study PRJEB25962, sample SAMEA2042516) | human gut metagenome | biome: human gut; feature: human-associated habitat; material: faeces... | reverse complement strand
TAAATAACAAGGAAAATAGTTTTATTATAAAAATATAAATATTAAAATATAATATAATTAATAATGAACAAATTTATAAATGATATTAAAACTTAAATATTGAATATAAATAAAAAATATTCGCATAATAATAAATGAGTAATGATATTATTTGCTATAAAATTAAAAGTAAAATAATAGTTTTAATGAAATCCGAAATTTCGATTTTATTTTTAAGAAGGAAAGGAAGATGACAAAATGGAAGGAAATCAAAAAATACATTGCACAGTAGAAAGTTGTAAATATAATGAAAAAAGTGAGAATTTATGCAAATTACAAGCAATACAAGTAGCTCCAACAGAGAATTGTAAAACAAAAAAAGCCGATGAATCTATGTGTTCAAGTTATATTTATGAGAAGAATTAATTTTCTTCTCATTTTTTTCTTGACATATTAGAAAATAAGAAATAAAATAGCAATAGCAAAACAAAGGCAAAAGCCGGAAATGGAGGAAAAAGATTATGTTAGTTACAACAAAAGAAATGTTTGAAAAATCAATGAAAGAAGGATTTGCAATAGGGGCATTTAATGTTAATAATATGGAAATAGTACAAGCAATAATGGATGCAGCGGCAGAAAATAAATCACCTGTAATATTACAAGCTTCATCTAGTGCAATAAAATATGCAAGAATAGGATATTTAATGAAAATGGTAGAAGCAGCAGTAGAAGAACATCCAGAAGTTCCAGTTGCAATACATTTAGACCATGGACCAGACTTTGAAACAGCAAAAATGTGTATAGATAATGGATTTACATCTGTAATGATTGATGGTTCAAAATATGACTTTGAAGAAAATATTGCATTAACAAAAAAAGTAGTTGATTATGCACATAGTAAAGGAGTAGTTGTAGAAGCTGAACTTGGAAAATTAGCAGGAATTGAAGATGATGTAAATGTATCAGAATCAGATGCAATGTATACTGACCCAGAACAAGCAGAAGAATTTGTAAGAAGAACAGGATGTGATTCATTAGCAATAGCTATTGGAACAAGCCATGGAGCATATAAATTTAAAGGAGAAGCTAAATTAAGATTTGACATATTAAAAGAAATAAAAGAAAGAATACCAAATACTCCAATAGTATTACATGGAGCTTCAACAGTTATACCTGAATTAGTAGAAATGTGTAATGAATATGGAGGAAATATTCCAGGAGCAAAAGGTGTACCAGATGAAATATTAAAAGAAGCAAGTAAATCAGGAGTATCAAAAATTAATGTTGATACAGATTTAAGATTAGCTTTAACTGCTGGGATAAGAAAAGTGTTAAAAGAAGAACCAAACGCATTTGACCCAAGAAAATATTTAACACCTGCAAGAGAATTAGTAAAAGAAACAGTATCACATAAAATGAAAGATGTATTTGGATCAAGCAATAAAATATAATAAAAATCTTTTAAAGATAGATTTTTAATACGAATTTCTAGTTTATAGAAAAAGTATGTACAATAAAAAATGATTGCATAGAATGTTATAATTCTAATGCAGTCATTTTTTATTGTAACGAATATTTTATGTTTTAGAAATTTAATCGTAAAAATAAAACCTATATTACTAATAATAAAAATTCATATAAAGTAGTGTATATGTAAATTTTAACTATAATTTTTAGATTTTAAATTTACAGCAATTTGTCTTTGAGCATCTTTTTTAGCTAAATCTTGTCTTTTATCATAAAGTTTTTTTCCTTTACCAATACCTAATTCTAATTTGACTAAATTTCCTTTAAAATACATATTTAAAGGAATTAAACTATAACCTTTTTGATTAATTAGACCAACTAATTTATTAATTTCTTTTCTGTTTAAAAGTAGTTTTCTAGTTCTTAAAGGGTCTTTATTAAAAATATTACCTTGTTCATAAGGACTAATGTGCATACCATAAACAAATGCTTCTCCGTTTTTTATGTTAGCATAGCTATCTTTTAAATTAGCTTTACCATTTCGAATAGATTTAATTTCAGTACCATAAAGAACTATACCAGCTTCTAATTTACTTTCAATATTGTAATTATGATAGGCAGTAGGGTTTTTTGCAATTAATTTTGTATTCATAATAATTATAAATCCTCCTAATTTAATTTTAAAAGTGTTTTTCAGGATATAATATGTTAAATTCATATTTTATTAATTCGTAATATCTCTTTACTATATAACTATATTTTATTTTTATATAAATGATATTATATCATAAATATAACTAATATAAAATGAAAATATAAAATAAATTTATTTTTGTAGAAGCTGATTTTTTAATATAATAAAATATAGATGTCATAAAGAAAAAATAAGAAAGAAAAAATTTGATTTTTAATCTTTATATTTTTTTATGACATCTATTAAAATTAGACATAGTATTATCTTAATTCAACCATTTTAATAGTATTTGGAAATATTATTTTATGATAATATTATCTTCTATTATTATATTTAGAAGAATTTGTTTGCATTGAATAATACCAAACGGCAGCAATAATTGCTAATGCAGCTATACCAATAATTAACCAAGTCCAAGCAGTAGCGCCCATACCCATAAAAGTAGTTGTACCATCAGCAGAAGTTCTAGTAGCACTATAAGTATTGTTATTCATATTATTAGACATATTTCCAGAGTTATTAGTAATTCCCTCAGTTACAGTATTACCAGCATTATCCATAGTATTTTCCATAGAACCTGTTACATTTTTAGAGCCATTAGATATATCTTCAACAGTATTTCTGCTAGTTCCTTCAACATTATTTATTGCACCTGATACACCATTTTTAACATCTTCAGCTATATTTTTTGCTGATTCACCCATATCATGCATTGCACCATCTACGGCAAAACAACTAGTAGCAAAAAACATAACGACACATGTAATTAATGATAAAGTAATAAATAATTTTTTATGCATAAAATTTGCCTCCTTTTTATTAATATATTTGCTAATGTTTTTAATAAATTATTAGCAAATAAGATATAATAATAGTATTGAAAAAAAAGAGCAAAATATACATAAAATAAAAAAGATATAAATGTAAATTTAAAATAATTATTTGAATTTTATCGTTATAAAGGATAAGAAAAGTATTAATATAAATAACAAAAAAATACAAAAGTAAAAGCAAAATAGAGAGAATAAAAAAATACCAAATCTTAATATTTCTATCAGATTTGGTACAAAATTTAAAATTTATTTTTTTAATCTTATTAATATAGCAATTCCTAATAAAATTAATAAAATTCCAATTACAATTAATAATATATTAAGAATATCAGAAATTTGTAATTCACCACTTGATTGACCTCCAACAACAGTTTGTGTAACTGGTGGAGTAGTTTTATTAGCTGTTGAAGAATTGTTTGAAGAAGTATTAGAGCTTCCTGAATCTACTGAGTTTGTACTTTCATTAGAAGAATTACTAGCTTCATTTGTAGATGTATTCGAAGCATTTTCTGTTGAAGCTGAATTGTTTGCATTATCTGGATTAGCTGTATTAGTTGTTTCTTCATTAGTTGAAGAACCTTCATCATCAGTTAAATCCATATTGACAGCATATGTAGATGCTGAAAAACTTACTAAAACAAAAGATATTAGTAAAACTAATAATATTTTTAATTTTTTTGACATAATTAAATTACCTCCATAAATAAATTCTCTTAAATTCATACACAATAATATCACAAAAATAAAACAAATGTCTAGTAATTTAATAAAATTGTTTAATTTTATTTTTTTATATGCTATAATGTGAAAAACAATGAGAGTAGTGAAGGTAGATAAGCAAAAATTATGCAATAAAAGATAAAAAATATTTTTAAAAGCTTTTTACTTGTTATGCAATCAAAAATATGATAATAAAGTATTGGAATTATACAATAAAAAAGGAGAAAATAATGTCAAAAATATTAATAGTAGAAGATGCTGAAAAACTAAGAAAAGAATTAAAAATTTTTTTAGAAAATAATGGTTATGAGGTCAAAATATTAGAGCAATTCAAAAATGCAGTAGACAATATATTAAAAGAAAATGCAGATTTAATATTATTAGATATAAATTTACCATATGCAGATGGAGAATATATATGTAAAGAAATTAGAAAAGTTTCAGATTTGCCAATAATAATGGTGACAAGTAGAAAAAGCGAAATTGACGAACTAATAAGTTTAAATAATGGGGCAGACCAATATGTTGTAAAACCATATAATGTTCAGATACTATTAGCTAAAATAGCAGGTCTTTTAAAAAGAAGTCAAAATACAGAGACTAATCAAAACAAGATAAATTGTAATGATTTTATTTTAAACATATCAAAAAGTTGTATAGAAAGAGATGATGAGAAAAAAGAGTTAACAAAAAATGAACTAAAAATTTTACACTATTTAGCTTTAAAAAAGGGACAAATAGTTTCAAGAGACGAGATAATAAATTATTTATGGGATAGTGAAAGTTTTATAGATGATAATACACTAACTGTAAACATGACAAGGTTAAGAACAAAATTAGATGAAATAGGTTTACAAAATAGAATAGAAACAAAAAGAGGACAGGGGTATATGTTAAAATGAGCTTAAAAAGTTTTATAAAAGATAAAGTAATATATATAATATTTTTAATTCTAAGTATATTTGCAGTACAAACATTTTTATTAACTGTACAAACAAATTTATATGTAAGAGTTTGTATAGGAATAATTCCAATAATTTTATTTACAATAGCATTAATAATTGAGTATTGCACTAAAAATAAATATTACAAGAGAATTAATGAAAAATTAGAAGAATTAGACGAAAAATATTTAGTATCTGAGTTAATGGAAACACCCAATTTTGTAGAAGGTCAAAAAACAAAAGCTATAATTCAAGAGGCTGGAAAATCAATGCTAGAAAATGTGAATAAATATAAATACTTACAAGAAGATTACAAAGAATATATAGAATTATGGATTCATGAGATAAAAATACCAATAGCAACAAGTAAATTAATAATAGAAAACAATCCATCAGAAGCAACAAAAAGCATAAATGAAGAATTAGATAAAATAGAAAATTATATTGAACAAGCTCTTTATTATGCAAGAAGCAATAATGTTGAAAAAGATTATTATATAAGAAAAACTAGCTTAAAAGAAATAGTAAATACAGCAATTTTAAAAAATAAAAGAAGCTTATTACAAAACAAAATTAATATAGAAATACACGATGTAGAAAAAGACATCTACACAGATAATAAATGGTGTACATTTATTTTAAATCAGATAATACAAAATTCAATAAAATATAGCAAAAAAGAAAATAAAAAAATAGAAATATACAGCGAAGATAAAAAAGAAAAGGTAATTCTATATATAAAAGACAACGGAATAGGAATAAAACAAGGAGAAATAACAAGAGTATTTGAAAAAGGATTTACAGGAGAAAATGGAAGAATTGATGGGAAGAAATCAACAGGATTAGGACTATATTTATGTAAGGTACTTTGTACTAGATTAGGTTTAGGAATAGAGCTAAACTCTGAAATTAATTTAGGAACAGAAATAAAAATTATTTTTCCAAGAAGTAGTTTCATAAAATGATAAATATACAAATAATATTAAAAATCAGTTATAAAAATATTTGTTAAAAATTTGACAAATACTTAAATGTTAAGTATAATAAATATAGGAAATGACAATCGCAGAAATGCGGTTACCACATAAAAATATGGATAAACGACACATCGCTCTGCCAAGCAAATGTGCCGTTTTTTTATTTGCTCAAAAAGATAACCAAAGTTATAATTAAGGCAATATTTATGATAGTTATACCTATTAATCCGTAGAATAATAGATAAATTATTGATAATAATACTGATTCTACCATAGACACCACCTCCGTTCTCACAGTAACACTGTGTATGTAGGTGGCAACACGAACACATCTACTTTTCTCATTTCCTATAAATATTACTATACAGTATTTTTTAATGAAATTCAACCGAACAAAACAAATTTTTACAACTTTTTTAATGATTTTGGGGTCGTGATTTTGGGGTCGGAGACAAAAATCATTCAACCAGAAATCATTTAGCTTACAAAACTGTAAGCTAAATGTAAGCAAAAAGAATTGCATAAAACAAGCTCCTTTCGTATAATTAAGATAATCTTAAATATGCGAAAGGAGTTGTTTTTTAATGAACAATATATTAGAGGTAAAAAATATAGAAAAATACTATGGAAACAAATCAAATCTAACAAAAGCAATAGATAATATTAGTTTTACAGTAAAAGAAGGAGAATTTATAGGAATAATGGGAGCATCGGGCTCAGGTAAGACTACATTATTAAATTGCATTTCAACAATAGATAGAGTAACCTCAGGGAAAATTGTAATAAATAATCAAGATATTACAAAATTAAAAGGAAACAAACTAAATAAATTCAGAAGAGAAGAATTAGGATTTATATTTCAAGATTTTAACCTTTTAGATACACTAACAGCTCGTGAGAATATAGCACTAGCATTAACTATACAAAAAGTAAATGTTAAAGAGATTGATAAAAGAGTTGAAAAAGTTGCTAATCAGCTTGGAATAACGGAAATATTAAATAAATATCCATATCAAATTTCAGGAGGGCAAAAGCAAAGAGTTGCATCAGCAAGAGCTATAATAACCAATCCTAAATTAATATTGGCAGATGAGCCAACTGGGGCATTAGATTCAAAATCAGCAAGACAATTACTCGAAAATTTAGAGGCGTTAAATAATGAATTTAATGCAACTATATTAATGGTAACACATGATTCATTTACAGCTAGTTATGCAAATAGAATATTATTTATAAAAGATGGAAAAATTTTCAACGAATTAGTAAAAGGCGAAGATACTAGAAAACAGTTTTTTGAAAAAATAATAGAAGTTCAAACTCTATTAGGAGGTGAACTAGGCGATGTTATTTAAGTTATCTTTAAAAAATATAAAAAAGAGTTTTAAAGATTATGCAATATATTTCTTAACCTTAGTTTTAGGAATAGCAATTTTCTATATGTTTAACTCATTAGATAGTCAACAAGCAATGTTAGAAGTATCACAATCAACAAAAGATATTATGACATTAATGATTGATATGTTAGGTATGGTATCTGTATTTGTAGCAGTAATTTTAGCATTACTAATTGTCTATGCTAATAATTTTATTGTAAATAGAAGAAAAAAAGAATTTGGTATATATATGACCTTGGGAATGGGAAAAAGGCAAATTTCTAGAATAATATTATTAGAAACAATATTTATAGGAATTATCTCACTTGCAGTAGGAATATTGGTAGGTGTATTAGGTGCACAATTTATGTCCATTTTAGTAGCAAAGTTATTTGAAGCAGATATGAGTAAATTTACATTTGTATTTTCAAAAACAGCTTGTATAAAAACTTGTATATATTTTGCAATTATGTATTTAGTAGTAATTGTATTTAATGCAATTACAATATCAAAGTATAAATTAATAAACTTACTTACAGCAAATAAGAAAAATGAAACAGTAAAAATAAAAAATCCAATAATTTGTATTATAGTATTTTTAATATCAATAGGTATATTAGCTTATGATTATTATAAAGTTACAGGTGGTGTAAAGACACTTTCAACGGTAGATAAAGTTATACCAATTATATTAAGTGGAATTGTAGCTACTGTATTATTTTTCTGGTCTTTGTCAGGATTTATATTAAAAGTTGTTCAAACAAGGAAAAAAGTATATTATAAAGATGCAAATATGTTTGTATTAAGACAATTAAACAACAAAATAAATACAACAGTAATAAGTGTAAGTTTAATTTGCTTGATGTTATTTATGACAATGAGTATTTTATCTTCTGCATTTTCATTAAGAAACACAATGCAAAAAGATTTAAAAGAAATGACACCAGTAGATTTGAATTTATATAAAACTTTAAATCTTCCAGAAACTTATACTACATCAAAAGGTGAAACAAAACAATATTCACAAAAAGAAATAGAAGAATCAAAAATTACAATGCAAAAATCCTTAGAAAATGTTGGATTTGATATGAATCTGCTAAAAGATGTAGTAGAAATACCAATTTATGCAACAAATGAATTAACATTAAAAGATAGTTTTGGAAAACAATATGAAAGAATAAAAAATGAATATTCAATGATGATTGGATTTGATATAGCAGAAACAATAGTAAAAATATCTGATTATAATAAAATTGCAAGACTATATGGTGAAGAAGAATATTACTTGAATGATGATGAATATATGGTATTATGCGATTTTGATTCATTAAAAGTTCTAAGAGATTCTAGTTTGCGTGATAATACAGAAATAACAGTTGGTGGGAAAAAGTACAAACCTAAATATAATGAATGTAAAGAAGGTTTTATTATGATATCAACAAGCCATACAAATGGTGGAATTGTATTAGTGCCAGATAGTTGCAACTTAACAGAAGATATGAAAGAACAATCAATTTTGGCTGCAAACTATAATGCAGAGTCAGAAGAGGAAAAAGAGAAAATAGATGATATCTTTGCAACTAGAGATTCTGAAATTGCTAAAAAAATGATAGAAAATGGAGTAAAAGTTGATGGATTAACAAAAATAGTTGTAATAGCATCAAGTGTAGGAATGGCAACAATTGTTACATTTATAGCAATATATTTAGGAATAATATTCTTAATAGCAAGTTCAGCAATATTAGCATTAAAACAATTAACAGAAAGTTCAGATAATAAGCAAAGATATATGATTTTAAGAAGAATTGGTGCAGATGAAAAGATGATTAATAGAGCATTATTTAGACAAATAGGTATATTCTTCATATTACCACTAATTTTAGCAGTAGTACATTCAATTTTTGGAATTCAATTTGTAATGTCAATGATGGCTGGATTATGTAGTCCAGAAGATTTATTGCCATCAATCATAATATCTGTGATAGTTATTGGAGGAATATATGGTTTATATTTCTTAGCAACATACTTAGAAAGTAAAAATATAATAAGAGAAGAAGATTAATCACATCAAAAAACTAGGTGAAAATTATTTATTATAAATATTGCAAAACAAGGATATTAATGTTAAACTTTAAAAAATATATTAATTTATAAAACAATATGGGGGATAAATAAGTGAAAAAATTAAAAAAAATAATAATAACAATAGTATCGATAATATTTATTATAATTACAGGATGTGCAATATATGAAATAAGTACAGTAAATAATCAATATTATATAAGTGAAAAAAACTTAGAAATACCAATTTTCGTATATCATGATATTGTAAATGATAAATCAGAAGTATATTATGACTATATGCAAACAACAAAAGAAGTATTTGAAAATCAAATGAGAGGATTAAAGAAAATAGGATATCGTTTCATAACATTTGAAGATTTAAAAGAATATAAAGAAGGAAAAAAAGAACTGTATAAAAAATCTTGTATAGTAACATTTGATGATGGGTATGAAGGTGTTTATAAAAATGCTTATCCAATAGCTAATAAATATGATATACCATTTACAATGTTTGTTATAACTGATAATATCGGAAACACGGGGACAATTACTTGGAAACAAGCAAAAGAAATGAATAATAGTGGATTAGTAACGATTGCCTCTCACAGCCAAAATCATGTAGAGTTTAACAAAATATCAACTGATGACGCAATAAATAATGTTAATAAATCATATGAAGAAATAGAAAAAAATCTATCAAGTAGTAAAACTAAAATTTTCACATATCCATATGGATTATATACAGAAGAGGAAATAGAAAAATTAAGAACATTAGGATATGTCCAAAACTTAACAGATAATAAAATTAATAAAAGTAAAAACTTAGATTTATCAAGACTACATAGATGTTATCCATTAAGTGATTCAACACCTAAAATTGTCTTTAAGATGATGTATCGAAGCATTCGCTACAATTAAAAATAAAATTAATAGTTATATAAAAAATGTAAAAATAATAAAATAGATGAGATTAAAAAAATTTTAATTCTCATCTATTTTATATTTTTTTGAACAAAATTACTTTATTTATGAGGACTATCAAAAATCAAAGAAATAATATAATTACAAAGCTGAGTTTCAGACAAAGAATTATCAGATTTTATCCACCAAATAATAGTTGAAATTACAGCCCCTGCATAAAATTGAGAAATAACCTCAATAGGAACATCATGTGAAATTCCATTTATTTCTTCTTTATTTAACATTTCATATATATAGGAAATACAAGCATTTGTAAATATATTTATAATTCCACTATCAGAATTTTTCTTTAATATATTTTTGAAAAACACCTTATTTTCTCCAATATATTCAAGCATACTCATAACCATTTTAGTATAGAAATCTTTATTATTTGAATATGTGTTATGAGAAATTTTTTCCCAAATTTCTTGTTCAACATCTTTAATGCAGTAATCAAGTAATTCATATTTATCGGAAAAATGACTATAAAAAGTTGTTCTATGTACCATTGCCAAATTGCAAATATCATTTACTCTTATTTCTTCAAATGATTTTTTAGATAATAGTTCCATTAATGCTTTTTTTAAAAATAGATATGTTTTTTTAACTCTTAGATCTTTCATTTTACATCATTCCTTATTAAAAAATTATATTATAAATAAATTATAAAGCAAATTATATACAAAAGTAAAGATAATAAACAAATGTATATACAAAAAATAAAAAATGTATAATAACTATCACAAGTATAGGATTTGTTGTTGCAAAATAAGAGAAAAAAACTATAATAAAAAATAGTAAAAATTTTATAGGAGGAAGTAGAAATGGATAAGAAAAAGAAAATAATGAAATGGATTATAATAGTAGCAATTATTGTAATACCAGTAATGTATAGCTTTTTTTATCTAAAAGCATTTTGGGACCCATATGGAAACTTACATGGAATGAAAATAGCAATTGTAAATTTAGATAAAGGAAGCAATAATGAAAATCTAGGAAATAATCTAGTAGATGAATTAAAAGAAAAAGATGTAATGAGCATAGAGGTATTAAATGACAGCAAAAAAGCAGAAGATGGTTTGATAAATGAAGAATACTATGCAACAATAACTATTCCAGAAAATTTCACACAAGATTTAAATTCAGCAGAGAATAAAGATAGAAAAACAACTACAATAACATATTCACCAAACCAAAAAAGCAATTACTTAGCATCACAAATAATTGCAAAAGTAGTAACAACAGTTGAAACTGAATTAAGAAGCGAAGTAAGTGAAAAAGTTGTAGAAACTTTATCAAACAAACTAAATGAAGTACCAGAAAAAATGCAAGATATATCAGATGGAGCAACACAAATAAAAGACGGAGCTAATCAATTATCAACAGGATTACAAGCATTAAATTCAGGAACAAATGAATTACAAACAAATTATAATAAATTTGATGCTGGTGTAGATACAGCATATAATGGAAGCAAAGAGTTGAACAATGGACTTAATCAATTAAATAGTGGAGCAGAACAACTATATCAAGGAACTACACAACTTGAAAATGCAACTAAAAATTTATCAGCAGTAACATCAGGAGTAAATCAAATTTCAACAGGAGCAAGTAATTTATCATCAGGAGTTTCAGCATATGTAAATGGAGTAAATACAGCAATAGCAGGAGTTAATAATACAGTATCACAAGTAAAAACATTAGGAGCAGATATACAAAGTTATGTGGCAAAAAATCCAACCGTAATGGCAGATCCAAATTTTCAAAAAATAATGAAAGATTTACAAAATATAAATAATTCAGCAGGAAACATGCAAGGATTAAACACATTAAAAACAAAAGGAAATGAATTAAAAGCAGGAGCAAATAACTTAAATTCAGGAATACAAACATTTGCTAGTCAAGCTAAGAAATTACAAGATTTACAAACAGGTGTTAAAACTTTAAATACAGGAATGTTAGAATTAAAACAAGGATTAAGCAAAGCACAAACAGGAAGCAATGCGTTAACATCAGGATTAAATGAATTAAGCGTAAATTCTAAAAAAGTATCAACAGGAATAAATCAATTAAATGAAGGTTCAAAACAAGCACTTGATGGAAGCAATGAATTAGTAGCAGGTACAAATACATTTAAAACAGAAATAGATAATGGAATACAAGATACAAAAGAACAATTAACAAACTTAGAAGGCTTAGATGAATATGTAGCAAATCCAGTAAAAATAGAAGAAAAAGATTATGCACAAGTAAATTCTTATGGATTAGGTTTTGCACCATACTTTATGTCTATATCACTATGGGTAGGTGGATTAATCATGTTAGTAATGTTATATAATGACCCAGAAGATAGATATAAATTATTAGGAAAAAATGCTAAAAATAAATATTTAAGAACAGCATTATATATTGGAATATCAGCTATTCAAGGAATTGTATTAGGATTCTTATTGAAATTATGCTTAGGATTTGATGTAACAAATATGTGGTTATATTATGGAACTTGTATATTAATTTCAATGGCATTTACAAGTATAGTTCAATTCTTAATTGTAAACTTTGGAGATGTAGGTAAATTCTTATGTATATTATTGTTAGTTTTACAATTAGCAGCAAGTGGAGGAACATTCCCAATAGAAACAGTACCTGAATTCTTCCAAAATATTTATAGTATAATGCCAATGAATTATACAATTAGATTGATAAAAGAAGCGTTAATAAATATAAATATGGATATGGTTATTAGTAATATTACAGTGTTAGTTGGAATATTTGTAGCATTTACAGGATTAACGATGTTATTAGATTTTATAAGAGATAAGAAGAATAAGAAAGATGAAAACATAACAAATGAAAATGTAAAATAAATGATATAATTTTATATTAGGTTTAATTGTTCGTTGATTATTTAGTAATATAAATAGTTGATGGACAATTTTTCTTTTGGAATTGGCCGCTCGAAATTGGTTATATTTTATAAGTTATATTATTTTAGAAGTAGATAAGATACTGTAAATATTAGAAATGCTTAATAAGTGAAATGTAAAAATATACCTATATAAAAAGTTTTATAAAAAATGCTAAAACTTAGATAGAAAATGTATAGCGAATTTTGGAGATTTGTGTTATAGTAAGTTTTAATGAATAGGGGAAATAATTTATATTAGGAAGGGAAGGATATTGTAAATGAAAGTAGTAAGTAAACAAAGAAATAGTAAGATGTGTATTATATGTGGGATGGATAATCCAATAGGGTTAAAGGCTCAGTTTTATAATATGGAAGATGGAAGCGTAATGACACCGTTTCAATATAAAAAGGAACATCAAAGTTTTCCTCAAAGAGTTCATGGAGGAATAATAGCGGCGATGCTTGATGAATTAGGGTTAAGAGCTTGTTGGACTGAGAGTGAAGAAATATTTGGAGTTACAACATCTATGGAAGTGAAATATAGAAAACCAGTACCATATGATACAGAACTAATAGGAAGAGGTAGAGTTGAGAAAGAAACATCTAAATTTTTAAAAGTTAGGACAGAAATAATGAATAAATCAGGACAAGTATTAGCTGAAGCAGGAGTAAAGTATATAAAATTGCCAATAGAACAAATTGCAAATGATATTGATGTTCATGAAGAAATGCATTATTTGATAGAAGATGATATAAAAGAAATAAATTTTGAAGAGATATAAACATAATAGAAAAATAAGTAATTAATAATAGATGAAGCCAAAAGGTATTTGAAATAAATATTGTTAAAATATTTTTTGTATTATAACTATAAAGAGTTAAGTGAAGGGAGAAAGAATTTTTATATGAATATAAGTTTTAGAGAAATACCTAATGAAAAGATAGAATATAACAAATTAAAAGAATTATACCAAAAAGCATTTCCGAAAGATGAAAGATTACCACTTTGGATATTGAAAATAAAATCAAAAAGAAAAAATGAGTTTTTTTATAGTATCTATGATGAAGAAAAGTTTATTGGTTTAACATATTTAATTAATAATGATAATATAACTTATGTTCTTTATCTAGCAATAGATTCTAATAACAGAGGAAAAGGATATGGTAGTATAGTATTAGATAAAATAAAAGAGGAAAGTAATCAAGAAAGTGTTGTTTTGTGTATAGAGGAAATTGATTCAAATGCTGATAATTATGAACAAAGAGTAAAGAGAAAAAAATTCTATGAAAGAAATGAATTTATTGAAACAGGATATAAAAGTAAAGAAGGAAAGAGATTTTACGAAATTTTAACATATGGAAAAAAGCATGAAAAGCAAACATATGAAAAAATGATGAAAAAAATTTGGGGAAATGTATTATATGCACTTTTAGGTATAAAAGTAGAAAAAATATAGCGAAGCACTAAATAATATAAAAAATATTAATGGAGTTTTTATGAGTTTTTGTACTTTGCTATATATAAAAATATTTCAAAAGAAAGAATGTGATTATATGAATAAAATTTATATGAATGGAGAGTTTATAACTCTAGAAAATAAGGAAATAGAAGCGATATTAGTAGAAAACGGGAAAATAAGAAAAACAGGAACAAAAGATGAAATTTTGAAGCTAAAAGATGATGAAACTAAAATAATTGATTTAGAAGGAAAAACAATGATGCCAGCATTTATAGACCCTCATAGTCACTTTTTTGCAGTAGCAAATAGTCTATTACAAGTATCATTAGAAAAATGTAAAAGTGTTAAAGAAATACAAGATGAATTATTAAAATATAAAAATGAAAATCATATAGAAGAGGGAAAATGGATTGTAGCTTGTGGATATGACCATAATATTTTATCAGAAAAAAGACATATAACAAAAAAAGAATTAGATGAAATAATTCCAAATAATCCTATAATAATTCACCATAAATCAGGACACAATGGAGTTTTAAATTCAAAAGGTTTAGAATGGTTAAATATAACAAAAGAAACTATACCACCATTTGGAGGAAAAATAGAAAAAGTAAATGATGAATTAACAGGATATTTAGAAGAAAATGCTTTTATTGAAGTGGTAAAGAAAATTCCAATGGCAAATTTGGAGGATTTAGTAGCATTGT